>ULQW01079264.1_pt1 | contig 16906 bp, 10 predicted proteins | sample 1954921 | NCBI WGS metagenome assembly ULQW01 (sample SAMEA4835666, study PRJEB28245) | human gut metagenome | biome: gut microbiome; material: fecal sample | place: Denmark | collected 2008
GCAGGAACTGCAGCAGATTGCCAAAAACAAAATAACGATTATATTAAAATATTTCTTCATCTTTTTTATTGTTTAAATTACCATCCTTCGTTTTGTGTATGATCCAATCCATAGACTTCGCGTGTATCCAAGAATCCTTGCTGGATTGGCAACAAATACCGTTTGACCGTAAAATTACGGTTTGCACTGTTCAGCAATGTAACTTGTCCGATGAGCAGTGCCGTACGATCGCGGTTGATCTCGATCTTGTAAGCCGGCCGATCGAAATCGGCGATGATGTCGCCCGGTGCACGTCCATGGTTGGCGTGTCCGCCATATTTACCCCAACGCAGATAGCTGAAATAGAGGTCACCACCCTCATTTGTCAACTCACAATTGCGTTCGCGGATATAATCCACCCAAGCTTCGGCTTCGGTTGTCGCCGTTGACGGAGCCAATCCGCCATGAACCGTACGGGTCTGGTTCAACGCTTCCACCGCTCCGGCAACGTCTTTCTTGAGCAACTTCGCTTCGGCAAGATTAAGATAGGCTTCACCCAAGCGTGCCAGGTTGAAATGCAGCGCGACTTTGCTCGCATGGTAAGCCCTCGGATCCGGATTTTCGATATTCCCTTTTCTCCAGTAATAGCCGGTGACCGTATTATACCAACCACCGTCTTCCTTGTCGCGGACTCCCTGGGAGAGATTGCCTCCTAAGTTTGTCTCAACGGTTTCGCCGATCCATGTACATTTGTCATGTACGACAGCGGTATAAAAACGTTTGTCGCGACCGGTATACATCAAGTCGCTGATGTCACGTGCCGCTCCTTTTTTCAGCCGGGCATAGCGTGTGAAGTTGGCATATCCTTCTTTCGTTTGTGCCAGGTCTTGAGGAGTCGGCATCCGTCGTTTGTCGGTATTGACCTGCTCATAGGCGTCAATTTGTCCGGCTTCTGTTATGCTGTTCGGATCGAGTTCCGTCACGTTGTTCAAGTATTGTGAGGTTTCGTACCACGGCAGTGCTTTACCGGTGGCCTCGTCCGTCACCAAGTATTGGTCCACCAGATCCTGTGTAGGGAAATAGACAGCCCATCCTTCGAAGGTCTGTCCGTTCGCCTGTTTTAAAGCAACCGGGCTTTTCGAATTGATCACGTTGTCAGTCGAAATGTTCGGATAGGTTCTCATCAGCTCTTCAAAATCGACGATGGAGGTATTGTCTTTTTCACGGTAATACGCCCACAGGATTTCGGGATTGTACAGGTCGGTTTCATTGAACAAGCCGGAAGATTCCGACAAGGCAATGCCACTGTTGTCAATCACGTCGCTGGCGGCCGCGACGGCCACATCCAGATATTTCGCATCGTTCGTATAAGCGTACGCCTGTAAGGCTGCGCGGCTTAGGATGACATCGGCAGCCCACTTGGTCGGTAGTCCGTAAGAATTGCTTGCCGGCAGCCCTTCGGCAGCGATTTTCAGGTCGGAAATCACATAATCGTAACTTTCCGCTACATTTGCAGTCATTGGGATTTCGGCCTCTTCCGGCTTGGCAGGATCGAGCGGAATCGTGATAGGGACGAAACGTCCCATTTTGCGCGCTTGGTCAAAGAAGATCAGACCTCGCAGGAAATGTGCCTGAGCCAACAAACCCGGTTTTTCCGTTTCGGTCAGGACTTCACTTTCAGTCACGTTGGCAATTACCAGATTGCACCTTCTCAGCAGACCAGCCCGGTTGGCGCCGTAGTCGTCGAAATTGGTGATTCCCAATTCGGTAGCCATTCCGTCAATGCCTTCGCCTACTTGCGAACATTTCACGGCGTTAGGCGTACGCGCTTCCCATTGTACGCTACTGCCTGAACCGGCGTATCCGGCATTTCGGATCACCTCGTCGTAAATACCATTGATAAACGCTTCGACAGTCGATTTGCTGCCCCATATCGTCTCTTCTTCAAAACTGGAGGAGGGATGCGTATCCATCGTGTCGACACACGCAGACAGGGTAAACAGCCCCAAACCGAACAGTCCGTATTTTATTGTCTTATTCATATCGATGTCTAATTAAAATCCTAAATTAAGTGTAAATGCTAATGTTCTTTCAACAGGATATCCGTATCCGGCGGTCGATGAGTTTTCCGGATCCAAGCCATATTTGGTCGCTTTCGAGATTGTGAACAGGTTCTGGCCCGAAATACCTACTTTGGCTCTTGTCAGCCAGCCGATCCGTTTCAACACGCTATACTTGAAGTCGTATCCGAACTGGAAATCCTTCATGCGGAGGTAGGAACCGTTGAGCAACCAGAAGTTACTGGTCACGTAGTTATTGTTCTGGTTCAAACCCGTATTGGACATCAAGCGGGGGAATTTGGCATCCCGGTTGTCGGGTGTCCAGAAGTCTGTCTGGAAGTCATAGGCTACCGGCATGACGGAACTCTGGCCGGTCTGCATACCGAGATTGCCGTCAATATACATGTCAAATGCCGTCGAACCTTGGAACAGGGCGCTGAAATAAAACCCTTTGTATCCCAGGTTGATGTTGATACCGAACTGCCCACGCGGTTTCTTGGCGTTACCCAACCGGCGTTGGTCTTCCGCCGTGATGCGTCCGTCACCATTGGTATCTTCATATTTGAGATCACCGGCGGTCAGATAACCGGAGTTGTAGGCGTTCAAAATACCGACTGAATTGTATACGTCTTCCGCGCTGGTGTAATAGCCCAAACAGTTATACAGCGTGTTCTGATCGTCCGAATAGATAAAATAACCTTTCTGCTGCTGTCTTCTCTTATACGGATTCATGCGTGAACTTTCAGATTCGCCTTCGTCCAATGCCCATAATTCATTGAAGTAGGTGAAGTTGGCAGAGACATCGTACTTGAAGTCACCGATATTGTCACGCCACCCCAACTGTACTTCGACACCCCCGCGGCGATATTCGCTGTCAGACTTGATTTTCGGCATACTGACCCCGATGATGTTGTTGATGTAGTTCTCGCCCGTAGGAGCGGTCAGATAACCGGTCGTCTGGTAGTAGAAATAATCAAACGAACCGTAGAGACGGCTGTTAAGCGACGAGAAGTCAAACCCCAAGTCGAACTGGCGGGTAGTGTACCAGGTCAGGTCCGGCGAAGGCAGGATCCCTTCGGAGAAGCCGGGCTGATACAGGCCGTTCATCACGAAAGCGTTGGGGTTATAATTATAGATTCTCATATAGGAATAGCGTCCGGCACTTTCGTCCATACCGGTCTCACCGTAAGAGGCGCGGAGCTTCAGCGAGTTCAGGATATTCTTTTCGACCAGGCTTTCCATGAATGCCTCTTCAGTCACCACCCAACCGAGTGATCCACTGAAGAACGTTCCCCAACGTTTGCCTGGGGCAAACCGGTCTGAACCGTCGTGACGGATACTTCCTTCTACATAGTACTTGCTGTCGTAATTGTATTTCACCTGTCCGATCCAGGCTGCGCGCCCCAACTCGGTTTCAGCCGGATAGGTCTTGTTGCCATACGCGTCCTGCTCCTCCAACAGTCCGCCGTTGGTCTGCGAGTTGGCATCACCGATGATGATCTGGTCAATGTTGAACAGGTAGTTGTCGCGTTGCAGCCAATAGCCTTCGCTCTTTTCGTAATATTGTTCGAAACCGAACAGACCGGAAACAGAGTGTTTGCCGAACTGGTTGGCATATTCCAAGAATGCCTGGTTGGTAAACGCATAGCCATTTCCGTTCTCATAGCGGAGCAGCGGTTTATTGGCATATTGGGGGTCTTTGGAATCCCAGTTGTACTGTGCCGCGTCTTTTCTCCATTTTTTGGTCGAGTTGGAGTAGTAGCGATAGTTGCTGGCAGCACGTACTTTCAGTTCTTTCAGCCAAGGAACGGTCCAGATCAGTTCGCCCCGGCCGTTGATGACGTTCGAGATGGTGCGGATATAACCTGCGTCGGACGCCGTTTCGGCTACGGGGTTGTCCGTGATGTTGTAAGGCAGCCCGTATTTATTCAAACCAGGCGTGCTGGGCAGCTTGTTGTTGATATGTGAGAACACGCCATTGTAATCCGATGCCGTTGAGGTATAGGGGTGTGTCTGATGCTGTCTGTATCCATCGATACTAGCATTGATCTGCAACCCGATTGCTTCGATGTTGGAGGTTTGTGCCAGACGGAAATTTGTACGTTTCATCCAGTGGGTATCACTCTTGTACAGCGAGTTCTGGTCGATATGTCCTAATGAAAGATAATAACGGTTGCTTGCTGTACCTCCGGTGACACGTACGGAATGTTTGCTCTGCGGAGCCCAATTGTTCAGAACCAATCCGCGCCAGTCTGTATTGGAGAAGTTCTGCAGGTCAGAACCGGTCTTGAATGCATTCAGTGCTTCTTCACTATACAACGGTTCGGAATTGTCATTTTTACGGCCTATATTGGAATAGAGCGCCCGATCGTAAGCACTCATCTTCTCCGGCCAAATACTCGGTTGCGAATAGCTAAGGTTGAAGTCATATTCGACAGAAGGTCTTCCTTCTTTGCCTCGCTTGGTCTGCACCTGAATGATACCGTTCGTCGCACGTGAACCATAAACGGCCGTAGCCGAAGCGTCTTTCAAAATGGACATCGCCTCAATATCGTCCGCGGACAGGTTGGCAAAGTCATCTGCCGAACGGATCACACCGTCAATGACATAGATCGGACTGCCGCCACCACGGATACTGATCGAAGGTTTGGAGTTGACACCACCTCCGTTGGCTTGTACGATCAAACCCGGAGAACGTCCTGCCAGACCCTGCGTGATATTGGTTACCGGCATGTTGGAGATCTGTTCCGCCTTCACGGTCGAAACAGATGCGATCAAGTCGCGTTTGCTGGTGCTGGTGTAACCGACCACTACGACTTCGTCCAAGGCTTGCGTATCTTCTTTCATGACAACCCGGACATCAGCTTGTCCGCTATAAGAGATTTCTTGCGTGAGATATCCGATGTAGGATATCTGGATTACATCTCCTCTCTTAAGTCCTTCAAGAACGACTTTACCGTCCATGTCGGTCACATTACCGTTTGTTGTTCCTTTGATAACCACGGAAGCTCCGATCACGGGGCCGAATGAATCCTCCACGATGCAGGTCACTTTCCCGTTTTGCTGGGAAATGTTTGTCTCTTGCTTAAACGGTGCCGTTTCGGCAGAAGCACCTGCGGGGACAACGAATGCTCCCGAAAGCAAAATCAGACTGATTAGTTTAGTTTTTTTCAACATAGAGTATATATTTAAAAGAAATAATACATCCTACAAAAAATGACTTTCATCCTTGAGTATCTCTTGTTTAGATCAGGCTCATTAGATTTAGCATACTGTTTATTATTGTGTTTTTGTAATTAGTCCTAGCAGGACTATGGTTTTTAGGATATCTTATATCCAAGGCAAAGATATGAATTTTTTATTTCGTTATGTGTTTTTTTGATAAAAAAATCACACCCACCTCAATTTTAACAATTCTGATTTATAGACTCTTGATAAGTATCAGGTATTAGAGTCCGATCTTAAAAAAAAATAGCTTGTGGTTTATTTGTCAACAGTTCTGATTGTAAAAAACAACATATATTTCAGATATATTTTTTAATAAACGCATAAGTTCTGCTAGGACTATGATGATTGGAGGTGTTTTCGTACATATAAGCCAAACCAAAAGTAATATTTTGTAATTTGTGTTAATTAGATATGGTAAATGGATTGAGAAAATCTTGCACATAATTCTCACTATTTCTCTCTTTCATTGTTGTTGTGATTTTTGCAGGTGCGAAAGTAATCATTTTTTTGCTTTACACCGAAGTAGTCGTCTTTTTAGAAAAATCAAATAATAAATGATATATCGTTTGTAAAATCATAAAATGATCTTTTATATCTGATATATCATTTATTATTTGTGTTTTTGCAGAAAGAATTTATGTTATGTGGACAAGTAAAAGTAATATGGCCATTATGGAGGAGCTAGGTTCAAGGTTGAAGGAGTATCGAATCCGTAAGAATCTACAACAAAAAGAGCTTGCTCTCAATGCTGGTGTCGGTTTGGATACGATTGTCCGTTTGGAATGTGGATCAAGTATCTCGACAGAGAAATTCATTCGTATATTGAGGGTGCTAGATATGTTGGAGAATATAGAAGAATTCATACCGGAGCCACCGATCAGCCCGATCCTGATGCGTGACTTGAAAGGAAAGAAAAGATATAGAGTAAGAAGTTAAAAATATGGATGACTTGATTGTAAACGTAAAAATATGGGATAGGCTTGTTGGTGCTTTGATTTGGGATAAAAACAAAAATGTCGCTTCATTTCAATTTGAACCTAAGTTCCTCCGTGCAGGATTGGATGTTTCTCCTATTGTTATGCCTTTGAAAAAGAGTAGCAAAGATACAGTTTATCAGTTTTTAGGAAACAGGAATGAATGTTTTAAAGGTTTACCTGGATTGATTGCGGATTCTTTGCCGGATAAGTATGGAAATAAAATCATTGATGAGTGGTTTGCTGCTCATGGATTGATGGGTGAGGAAATTACTCCGCTGGATCGTTTGTGTTATATAGGTTCCCGTGGTATGGGGGCTTTGGAGTTTATGCTGGATAAAGATATAAAAGAGTTGAATGCTTCTTCCCGTTTACATATAGAAGAGTTGACAGCTTGGGCTGATCAGGTATTCAAGGATCGTGTAAATTTCAAGGAGAAATTGCTTCAACAAGATAAATTGCTTTTAGATATATTAAAGATCGGAACTTCCGCTGGTGGTGCAAAGCCTAAAGCAATCATCGTGTTAAATGAAGAAACAAAAGAAGTCAGATCCGGACGGGTCAAAGCTCCAAATGGTTTTACGTATTGGCTTCTCTAATTTGATGGCACTGAATATTCAGAGCATCACCGAAAGTTGAAAAATCCTAAAGGCATAGGTAATATTGAGTATGCTTATTATCGCATGGCAACCGATACGGGTATTAAAATGATGGAATCCCGACTACTACCGGAAAAGGATAATTGTCATTTTATGACGAAACGGTTTGACCGTTTAGATGATGGTGAAAAGTTACACGTCCAGTCTTTGGCCCCAATGGGGCATTGGGATATGAATACCCGTCATTCTTATGAGGAAGCGTTTGGTACTATACGGAAACTTAAACTGGAATATCCGCAATATTAAGGACTTCTATCGCCGAATGGTCTTCAATGTCGTTTCTCGTAATCACAATGACCATACCAAGAACCATGTTTTTCTGATGGACAAAACCGGCAAATGGGCTTTGGGACCGGCCTATGATTTATGTTACTCTTATATGCCAGGAGGACAATGGGCAAATTCCCATCAGATGTCATTGAACGGAAAACGTGATGATTTTACATACGATGATTTGATAACCGTAGGGAAAAGAGTTGTGATAGTCACACCAAGTGAAACGATAGAGAAGGTCGTAGATGTGGTTTCCCATTGGAAAGGATATGCGAGGGATTGTGGGGTGCGAGAGGCTCATCTAGATTTGATCAATAAAAATCTACGGTTGTTGACTAAACATTCAGTTTTAGGCTATGAAGGAAATCTTAAAAAAAAGTTTGTCAGATCTTGAAATATCCGTAGTCAAGAAAGACATGAAGTATTTTATGCTTCCTAAGATTAATGGTGAACTATTGCTTATGGAACACATCTCAGCTTCAGAATATAAGGATTTTCAGTTGGGTAAACTTTCACAAGAGGAGCTATTCCTGAAACACAATCCTGAGTATTTTGAAGAAAATATTAAAAACGGACGTGGAAGATAATGAAATTACTTCACTTACATAACTTAAATAGCTATAATGTTGAAATTAGGATAAATCATTATTTTTTTCAATATGTTTAGTGGTAATTGTTGCCTCTCTACCTCTGTTCTCTACTATTTATTGAGATTTAGAAATACTTGTACACTATGCGTTGATGGTACTGTTTTTAGTTGTTTGGATTACGTTGTGCTACATATATATACTGTTTGCTATAAAGTGGATTATCCTAAGGATTAACCGAACTATTGATCTATGGAAAGAGAAAAGAAGGCTTGTTATTGTCTATGATAAAAAGGTGAAAATCTAGTATGTGGATTTTGTTTTTAAGAAAACATCCGGAAAACCATCAGAAGTTGGATAAGTACCTGCTTGATTTTTTGGTAAATAATAATCTTGTAATGATGGTATTGAGGGTGAAAGACTAACATTTTGTAGGTTAAGAACAAATGTGGGATGGTCCTCACTGTCCTCCTTTACAACCTCACCGACAAAAAGGGAGGTCTGCTGCCTGACACATGAGGTGGTGGAGCTATACATATACAGTCATTGTCGTTTTTGGGGGATAAGACATTTTGATCTTTCCTTCTTTATCCGTAAAATTGCAACCGTTATTCGGCATTGTTGATCTGGAAGCAGTAATAACCCGATAAAAATTAATATCATGAAGCGATTAGGTGAAATCAAAGTGAAGAAACATGAAGTGCAGACTGACGAGGAAATGAAAAGGATTGTTGGAGGCGGAACGGGAGAAAATATTGCGAAGCGTCTTCTTGTGGTGGTCCGTGTAAAGTCTATATTTCACCAACAATATTAGCAAAGGGAACGTGTTGATGGACTAATGTGGATAATCATTTAGTGTGTGGATGTCAAACCTTTCCTTGAATTATAATATTTTAGATGTTAATAGGAAGGTGTACTTAAAATTGCTTTGTTTTTGCCGTTTTAAACACCTTTCTGAAATTTGCAGTATATATATTAATTTTATAGTCATGAAGAAAACGTTTTTGTATATATTAATATTGATTAATTATGCTTGTTCGAATACAAAGCATGAAATAGGGAATAAGGTTATTCCTTTAAACCAAGCATTTGAGCAGCTTGAAGAAATTTCAGTGGAGGACATCGGCCGTCATATTGATTATGTGCCGTTGGAAACGACGGATGAGTCTCTTATAGGAGACAGGGCTTATATCAGGATCTTGAAAGATAAATTGCTTGTGGCCTCTCGTGAGCAACCGGTGAAAATGTTCGATCGTAAGACCGGTAAATTCATCCGATGTGTCGGAAAGATCGGACAAGGAGCGGATGAGTATTTGCTGCAAGACGGTTTCCCTGTCTTTTGGACGGATGACGCGTCAGGTACCATCTATGTCCAAACGGAAGGTCAGCGGATTTTGCGTTTTGATGCGGACGGAAGTCCATTGGAGCACATCAATCTGCCGGAAGGGATGTCAAGGTTGCAAGGATTGTCTGTAATCGGAAACGCAGATGATCTGTATTTTTACCAAAAGACGTTATCCAAAAAGAATGAAAACAAAATATTCTCATATAACATCCCGACCGGGAAACTGCAAACGGAAATTGCGAATCAAGATGATACGATACCTTTTGAAATCATTAGAACACCGATCATTTTGGGAGGGTATGGGAATACTCCTGTTTCTACTTGCTGCTTGATTTTGTATTTGAAAAACGACAATGTCGTCTTTGATTATAGCAAGGAACCTTGCTTATGGACATTCGGTGATCAAGTTTATTTGAAAGAAAACTTCAACGATACCATTTATTGCGTATCGGATCAGTCGTTGGAACCTCGATATGTCTTTGACTTGGGGGACAGGCATTGGCCTTACGAAGAACGATTTCATCCGGAAGGGAACGAAGATAAGATTGGTTTCAACTATGTGCTGGAAGGAGAAAAAGTCTTGTTTTTTGTTTTCCAAACCAACTATTATGAGATCAATTATAAAGGATTGGGCAAGGACGAAACGTATTGGGGCATTTATGATAAGAGGAATGGACGCGTCAAGGTTATGGCGAAAGGAAAGATAAGCGATCCGGCAAACGGGCTTTTCGTCAAATCTTTCCAAACGGCAACGGCTGAAGGTGAATTGGCTGGATTATTGGACATAGCCGAAGTGAAAGAATGGATCAAGGAGAATCCTTTTAAGGAAAACAACCAAGTTCGGCAACTCTTGTCTGACCTGCCGGACGAAAGTAATCCGGTAGCTGTGATTATCGAATAAATATTTCTTGTTTTCATTGTGGACGTACTGGTAAATTTGTAAATTGCAGGAGTATACATTTTATTGTCTAACTTATAAATCGTAAAATCATGAAAATAATCGTGTTTTTTCTTTTCATGGTATTTAACTTGTATTAATAGTTTGTATTTATCGCAGATAATCGAAAGGCAAAAGAAAGTGCTAGACTTTTGAGCTCTTTTGTTTCGAAGATAGAATATGTTTTGTTGGAGACAACATCGGAATGTTTGTTATCTCTATCATCGCGTTATTATGTTACGGATAAATACATAGTTGTGGTATCAATGTTTGAGGCAGCCTATTTGTTTGATCGGAAAACATAACGATATATATATAACTAACAAGAAGAGGGCAGGTCCCGAGCGAGTTTGTATTCAAAAGTGAAGATCTGTGTGGCTTGAAAAATGATATACACTACAAAGTGTAATAATTCTTCATTGAAACGGTCTTTGCCTTTTGCTTCCACCTTGTAGGATAACGTAGTACTAAGATTCTTTAACCGCTTGCTGTTCTCTCTGCAGCTCAGCAACACTTCTTCTACCACAATAAGCAGCTTGCCTAGTCAGAATTGAACTGGCTACGAAAGTCCTCGTTGGTATTGAATGTCAAGTTGTGCAGAAACAGGGCTTTCAGAAAATTCAGGAACGTGCTTTTGCCTGTGTTGCGTTCTTCAGATACCAATAGTAGGATAGGCAGTTTTTGGATGGGGCACAGGTAGAGCAGTTGCAGATAGTCCACTCCCAACTCATATTGTTCCCCGAAGATGTGCTCCACCAACGAACATATAGATGAAAAGATGCCTTCCATTGGTTTATGGTCTATCGGTTCGTAAAGGTTCAAGACTTATTCACCACGGGGCGGTAGTTCACATGGTCGGGTATGGTACAGAAACCGTCATACTAGGGGACGGTGGCAAGATAGTGCTTCCATAATGAAAGGTCAGTCGTTTATTTATACCACACTCATCCGCTATTTGTTTACGTTTGGCTGTCTGACCGAGTTGGGTTTGCTCTCAAAATAATATTGGTAGTATTTGTACATTTAATCCATTCTATCGATGAAAGAGTAAACACATTCAGCCCCGCATCTTTTCTAATTCCTCGAATTCAATAGGGTCAGTTGGCACAAGTTGACAGTTCTTCTTTTTTGTCACCTAAAGGTCATTTTAGCTCTATTTTCCCGGCTTTCTTTCCAAAACGGCAATTTGCTGCTTGCAGTATTACTTGAGTAAAAGTTTATAAGTGATTATAAATAAAAATGATATGTTGATTTATAAAGAAATAGTAAAAAGTCCCGTTTTCATGGGGTAAAAGCCACTTGTTTTTACTTATAACTTATTGATAATAAAAAAGATAGGATAAAAAAACAAAATGACTAAAAAAACGTTCGTTTTAATTCGTCATTTTTACAGCACAAAAATACAACTACTTTTTAAAACTGCAATCCTTTCTCCAAATAAATTTTCCTTTTCTATATTCTTTCTTATCAATTAGATAGATTAATGGGTACGAAAAACCGCCTTTCCGATACGAACTCTTTTGAAAGCCTTCAAAAATGACTAAAAAAAACGAACGTTTTCGCTATCAAAATACAAAAGTTAACAGATAGCTGTGCGTACATTATATAATATATAAAGGAAGAAATTATTCTTAATACATTATTTACTAACTAATTAATTAAGTTATGAACAAAAAGTTTTCTACTCTTGTAGCCAGTATGCTGCTGGCAACGACGGTCGGAACGGTTTCTGCACAAGACTTAGGTTTCACTAAGTCTGGTATTCCTTCTGTGACTCCAGTTGAGACAGTAGCTGACGGCAGATGTTATCAGTTGGTGAACGGAACGGATGTATTGGTAATGCAGAAAATTTCGACACCGAAGGGCGATCGCTTCGTTTTGAAGTATATCCCAAGTTCACAGGCTAATTTAGGTGAGTCTTTGTGGTATATCAAAGTTGTAAAAAACAACAGTGAAAATGGTGTGGCCTTTAAGTTTATGAACTTGGCTTACAACTATCCTATCTCTTTTGATCCGGCAAAAGCACAGGATTATAAGGCCGGCACAACGTTTGACGCATCTTATTTGTCAGGTGATGCTGTAGCTTGGGCTTGGATGAGAAATGAAGCAGGTACAGGTTTGGGTATCGCTAAAACCCCAGAAGCTTATTTCAAGACTGACTCTGTAATGACGTTGGTACCAACCGCAGACGGTTCCATTGCTGCTGTTAAATATGATGTACGTAAAACAGATAGAGTGAGTGAATTACAACTTCGTCCTGCCGTTGCAGCCCCTGTTTGGTTGAACAAAAATGACTTGAACAGCATGTTACAGACCCAGGAATTGGAAGATGGTAAAGTAGCTTTCTCATTCGAAAAGGATGTAACAGATGGCTTGGCAAACTTATGGTCTGCCGTTAAAGGGCATAAATATGAAGCTGTTGATGCTGTAGGTGAAAATACGTTGTCTTACGGTAGTGTACTAGATGCTAAGGAAGATTATGAATTAGCAAAGGCTGAAGTTGAGAAAGCTAGAAAAGCCTTGGATGAAGCTGCAGATAAGTTGAATGCAACAAATGATCAATATACAACATTGACTGGTCAGTTGAAAGCTGCAAAAAGTGAACGTGAAGAAGCTTATAAGCAAAACACAGTATTTGCAACGCAGGCTAAAAAGAAAAATGAAGAATTAAAAAAGGCAAACGAAGGTCTTACTGCTTTAGAAAGTAAACTCAATTCACTCTCTACCTCTTCTGATGATTTAAAGGAAGAGGTTAATAAAGCTCTTGTAGCTAAGACACAAGCTGAACAGGCAGTAAAAGACGCTGAAGAGGCATTGAGTATTGCACGAACTGCATTTTCAACAGCACAGACTGAACAACTAAATGCAGAAGAGGCTTTACAGGCTGCGGAAAGCAAACAGAAGTTGTATAAAGAATGGGCTCAAAAGGTGGTTGCTGCTAACAAAAAGAATGGCACATGGTGGTTGTCTGATATGGAAACACCAGGATCAAAGGGTTATCAATATTATATCCAAGAACTAAAAATTGCAGATGCAGACAAAGAAACTTTTGGTGAATTCCTAAATGATTTCTATGTCGAAATTGTAGCTCAGGGTGTAACGAATCCAAATCAGGTAGTCAGCAATTTGACAACGCAAATCAATAACGGGCAGAAAACCTTAAACAATGCGCAAACGGAAGCTGTTAAAATAGCCAATGATAACTTGGTGGGTGCTAACGCTGTTGTTATTGCTGCTCAGCAAACAGAAGCTGATGCTCAGACGAGACTTGCAGAAAAACAGGTTGCCTTTACTGAAGCTGAAACAACTTATGAAAGCCTTAAAAAACAGCTTTCATTTGATGAAGCTCAAGTTCAAGTAATAAAAGGAGCGATTAAGAATCAGGAAGTTAAAAGACAAACCCTGCTAAGTGAAATTCAAACTTTAGTAGATAAGAACGAAGCTGTGTTAGCACAGATCGACAAGCTGAATGAAGAGATTGACGGACTCAACAAGAAGTTGAAACTTCTTGAACCTGTAGCTGAAGGAGCATGGTTTGCATGGCAAAAAGCGAATACCTATTACAACGTTGTTGTAGATACTTCTGTAAGACTTTATGTTATTTATTTAGAGCTTGATGCTAAAAAGTCACACAACTGGTTATCTCTGAAAGCCGGCAAGAATGCCAAGGGCCAGGATACTTATTTAATGGTCGACACAGCTTATCTGAACGGCTCAGCCGGTGAAGAAATTGCAGGTATCCAGCATTTAGGATTCGCTACTCGTGAACATGAAGCTGATTTCAAATCTGTCAACAACTTGGCAGCTCGCGATATCAACGGTCGCTTCAACTTCCGTTTCTTCTACTGGCCGACTCAGGACTCTTTGCGTATTGAAGCAGATGGTTACAACGTGAAGAACGTAACGACTAAGTATTGGAAGGATCGTACAAATAGTGAAATCGATATTTTTGCTACTTCTGCAAAAGGCCAAGAAAACAATCTGGTTAAGATTGCCGTATTAGGTGGTGCCCGTCGTGAAGCCACTATCGGTTCTTCCGAAGAGCTGAAAGGCACAGGTATCTATACATACAACGACCGTATCGGTTTGAGCCTCTCTCCTGCTGCTCACAATGCCGTTTTGGAACCGGGCATCTATTTCATGGATGTAGTAAATGGTGCTGATGCACAGAAGAACGGTGCTCGCTTGATGGGTGATTTGAACGGCAGGAACTTGACTAAGGTTGCTCCGGCTGAATGGGATGTGATGAATTTCGAACACATGCCGGCCGCTAAGTGGGTTGTAAATCAGAATACGAATGAATTCGGTGGATATCCTGAAATTTGGAACCAAGAAACAGGAGCTACTCTGAATAATGGTTCTTACAAAGTATTGGCTGATGGTAATATCGTAATTAACTATTATTATAACAACGAAGAAGCTTGGTTGGCTAATGATACGCTGAAATTGACAAAGACCGTAAGTAACCGATTGGGCTTCTTTAACGATGATGCCAAGAATGTAAACTATACTTTGAACTACTTGAATGTAGGCAATGACTTGGGTGTTACAATTGGTAACTCTACCGTAGGTAATGACACGATCCTGCGTGTATCTGCAGATGAGGCTACTAAGTTCGAATTGGTAAAATGGGGCAGTAGTTATAATACCCCTATCTTCGAAAAAGACACGATCTTCCAGACTTATTATCAGATCCGTGTAAACGATCCGTATAAGTTCGCTAACAACCAGAAATATGTTCAGGTATCTGAAGTTGGTGGTACTGAAATGATGGTAGTAACAGAAGGTGCAGAAAATGGTTCTGTATTCACTTTGAAAGAAGTGAACTGCGTAGACGGAACTCATTACTATGCATTGCTGACAGAAGGCAAGAAAGCCGGTGTGATTGATGCAACAGGCTTGATCAAGGCTGAAAACGTGGCTACTGAATCTACAACTTCTGCTTTTGCGTTGGTTGCTGATACGACTGCTCTGTATCGTGAGTTTACAGCAGACGAATTGGGTGAAAACGGCGCAATGAAGTTCTACCGTGTAAACTCAACTGCTAAGGCTTATTTGTATGAAGGTGCTGATAACCTGCTTTGTGTAGAAGGTAAGGGTGACGATAAAGCTGAAGCATTCAATGTAATCCCGACAGGTGTCGAAAACACATTGATGCCACAGTACTTGATTGCCAAGGATGTGAACTTTGTAGCCGGTGATACAGTTCTGTGCGACGCTACTACTCATTCTCATGCAACAATAGAAGAAGCTTTGAAATGCCCGCATAGCAAAGTAACTGCTGACACGACATTTGGTCGTTTCTTGGTGAACATGATCGACTCAGTTCCCACTGTTAAGAAATATACTTGGGAAGGTAAATACAAGAGACTTGCATTCTTGCCGGGTTATATGACAGCTGGTAACTTGGTTCTGGATGGTACAACTCATAAAGTCGCTCTGAAGCTGAATGCTCATGATCAGGCTAAGTTCTCTTTCCGTTTGGTTAACGAAGGATCTAACGACTTCTTGATCGAATCTGAATCTTATGGAAAGAAGACAGCGTTTGATGGCGGTATCGCTCCGTCTGCTAATCTGGGTGGTTGGGTGAAAGTACAGAACGGTGTTCCTGTCATCATCAATGACTTCGAAGCAGCTATGCAGTCTGACCTCTACAATGTCGACACTAACGCTGGTGGTGCAACAGCCAACGACGAAATCACGACTTCTGAAGTAACGATTATCGCAGGCGAAGGCAATGTTACAATCGCTAATGCTGCCGGCAAGAAGGTTGTTGTAAGCAACATCTTGGGTCAGGTAGTAGCCACTCAGGTTCTGACATCCGACAATGCTGTGATTGCTGCTCCTCAAGGCGTAGTCGTAGTAGCTGTTGAAGGTGAAGAAGCTGTAAAGGCAATCGTGAGATAAGGATAGAGGAATAGTGATAGTATTGGAGTGGCAGCGGCCACTCCCTCTATATAGTAATTTATAATCAAATAATTCTAAAATGTTTGGCCGTGTGCCGTGCAAACGGTAATTACCCTGTGACAGGCGAACAAGCGGTTTAATATTAATAATACTAAAGTATATTGAATTTAAAAGTTCATTCTGCCGTGAGCCTGCGAAGGTGTAAGGTAGATAAAAAACAAGCCCCAGGGACGGTTTCGTCTTCGGGGCTTTGTTGTTTTATAAGGACGCATCTCTTTGGATATAAATTCATTACATATAATCGGATTCTGCATACTGTGCATAATCGGGCAGTGGAGAAGGAAATGACCACACGGTTATGAATCACCAAATGAAACAATGAACTTTTCCTTTCATGGACTAGGATTTGATTCTGATTGTTGCCTCATAATGCAGTCATTTTGAATCCGAATTGTCCAGTTGTTTCTTGATTTCCTGCGCCTCCCTGAACAACTGATGTGCCAGACTATCCTTGTAGGCCGCCATCTCATAGTTACGAATGCGGTTTCTGACCGAGTCCTCAAAAGCGGTCACTAGTCTTTCCACACGCCGGATCTTTTCCTCGTCTCGCTCAATGGTAAAATGTTTCTCAAGGAAAGCGATGTCGGGATCATCTCCCGGCAGGCAGATCCTGATGGCTCGGTATTTCAAATCGGCATCCTTCAAAAGCCGGTTCGTGTAGTACTGGTTGCAGTTGGTCCAGACGGAAACGATCAGTGTCAAGAACAGTGCTGAAACTGTCGTTACCACTGCCTTGGATGCGCTTTCCAGACGGTAGGTCACCAGTCTGCACTCCGGTTCCTTTCTCTGCCGGACCATTTTCTCGTCCAGCCGTTTCACTGCCTCCCATATGGCCCGGCTGTCCTGTCGCAGGCATTCCCTTGTCTTTTCCATTTCCCCGGCAAACGTTTCGGCAGA
>ULQW01044327.1_pt1 | contig 16576 bp, 16 predicted proteins | sample 1954921 | NCBI WGS metagenome assembly ULQW01 (sample SAMEA4835666, study PRJEB28245) | human gut metagenome | biome: gut microbiome; material: fecal sample | place: Denmark | collected 2008
AAACGCGCGCCACCACGCTGCCCACGTAGTCGAAGTCGGGGGCAACGAGCAGCGTATCGTCGGGAACGAACTGCAGGAAGGACACGCGCTCGGTGGCGGTCTGGGCAAGTTCGGGCAGGATGTCTATCTCGGACTTGCGGTCCTTGGACAACTGATCCTCGACCTCAAAGGTACGGATGGTATCAATCTCGTCGCCGAAGAAGTCGACGCGGTAGGGATACTCGCTCGAGTAGGAATAGATGTCGATGATGCTGCCGCGCTGGGCGTACTGACCTGGCTCATAGACATAGTCGACCATCTCGAACCCCAGGTCGCGCAGGCGATGGGCGACATCGGTGATGTCGATGGTCTGACCCGTGGTGAGATGGATGCGGTGGTCGTCGATGTTCTGCTGCGACGCCACCATCTCGGCCAGAGCCTCTGGGTGGGTGACCACATAGAGCACGTCGCCACTGCTGCGCGAGCTGAGACGGCCGAGCACCTCGGTGCGCAATATCTCGTTGGCGGCATCGCGCTGGCCGTGGCGCACGGAGCGCCGATAGCTCGAGGGGAAAAAGAGCACGCGCTCCTGGCCCATAATCTGAGTAAGGTCGTGGTAGAAATAGCCCGCCTCGTCGGCATCGGGGAGGATAAAGACCACGGGGACGGCCACTCTGTCGGCCACCGAGGCAAAGAGCAAAGGCGTGGCCGACGCCTGTGCACCTTGTATATAGATATGGCGGGTGGCAGGTTCGGCCAAAACCTTAACGAGCGCACCCGCTTGCGGGCACGCTCCGTAGAGTCTGCTTAAATCTTCTATCGTCATAGGCGTGAAATCGCTTCACTCAAAGAGAGGGATGGCTCAGGCTTTGGGTAAGGCGGGATAATGGCGGAACCAGCCGTCCCAACGGAGACGCATCACACCAAAGAAAGCCTCACCGAAGATGCCGCCGCTCATCTTGCTGACACCCTCGCGACGGTTGACAAAGATGACGGGCACCTCTTTGATTTTGAACCCTATCTTGTAAGCGGTAAACTTCATCTCAATCTGGAAGCCGTAGCCCTTGAAGCGTATCTCGTCGAGGGGGATGGTGGCAAGCACACGGCGGCGGTAGCACTTGAAGCCGGCGGTGGTGTCGTGGACCTTGAAGCCGGTGACCATGCGCACGTACTTGGACGCGAAATAGCTCATCAGCACGCGCCCGATGGGCCAGTTGACGACATTGACACCGCTCACATAGCGCGAACCGATAGCTACATCGTAGCCCTCGTCATGACAGGCAGAGTAGAGGCGTGGCAGGTCGGCAGGGTCGTGACTGAAGTCGGCATCCATCTCGAAGATGTAGTCGTAATTGTGCTCAAGCGACCACTTGAAACCGGTGATATAGGCGGTGCCGAGTCCGAGTTTGCCGCTGCGCTCGATGAGAAACAGGCGGTCGCCAAACTCGTCGGCCATAAGGCGCTTGACTATTTGGGCAGTACCATCGGGGCTGCCGTCGTCGATGACCAAGATGTGAAAACACTTGTCCAAGGAGAAAACCGCACGAACGATTTTCTCCATATTTTCCTTCTCGTTGTATGTAGGAATAATTACAATACTATCGCTGGTATTCATACCTCTCCATTTTTCTTACAAAGATAGTGCAAGTCGAAGACAATGCAAAGAAAAACACGAAGTTTTTTTCGTTTTGCATGGTTAAGACGCCGCCTATCTTATCCAAAGTAGTGCAAGTCGAAGACAATGCAAAGAAAAACACGAAGTTTTTTTCGTTTTGCACGGTTAAGACGCCGCCTATCTTGACTAAAGATGGTGCAAAGGGAGCAAAACTGAAAAGAAAGCACATTGACAGTGCAGCTGTGGCCTCGGTCGCTGCGATAAACGAGGGCGTGAGAAAACTACGGATAGTGGGTGCCACTCTCCCGCTCACGGAAACAAACCTGGAGGAGATGACATCTGCGGTGATTTCAAGGTTTGAAACGAGGAATGCAAACTCGGAAATGAATATGGCAAACCATGATTTCTGCATTTCAAGCCGCAGACCCGACTCAGAGTGGCTCGCAGCGGGGTTGCAGACGGCGAGCGGGCGGATGGGCGTCGTGGAGAAACTGACGGCGCAGGCGGAGAAGCAGAAAAAAGAACAGGGAATAAGCGGTAAGATACCGACTTATCCCCTGTAGATATTATTAAGTTAGATTTAGTATATCTTGCTCTCTTGCTGCGTTATGCCAGAGCTATCCATTCGTAGATGAATGAGCATACACCGAAGAGCAGCACACCTGTGGTACAAACGGCGAGGGCGAGCTTGGTGCTCGTGGCGCTCTGGAATGTAGGCAGAGGATGCTCGTTGGGCTTGATGTACATAGCCTTGACGATGAGCAGATAGTAGTAGAGAGATATCACGGTGTTGACCAGCGCGATGAATACCACGATGTAGGCCAGCGCTCCGGTGGTGGTGGCCAAGTCGGCGCCCTTGACAGCTGCCATGAAGACGAAGAACTTGGAGAACATACCAGCGAAGGGAGGAATACCACCCAGGGAGAACAGGGCGAGGGTCATGAGGAAGGCCAGACGCGGATTGGTCTGATAGAGTCCGTTGTAGCTTTCCATATCTACCACGCCGTTGTTGTGCTCCTCGATAGACGAGATGATGGTGAACACAGCCATATTGGCTACCACGTAGATGAGCACGTAGAAGCTGAGGGCGTAGACCGATGTGGCCTGGTTGCCCACGATGGCGAGCACGATGTAACCTGCCTGAGAGATAGAGCTGAACGCCATGAAGCGCTTCAGGTCGCTCTGATGGATGGCGAAAAGGTTGGCCACGGTGATAGACAGCACGATGACGATGAAGAGCATGTACTGCCAGTACTCGACCATGGGACCGAAGACCTTCATCAGCACGGTGCAGAGCGTGAAGGCTGCGGCTCCCTTAGAGATAACCGACAGATAGCCGGTAACGGTGGTGGGAGCGCCCTGGTAAGAGTCGGCTGTCCAGAAGTGGAAGGGCACGAGAGAAATCTTGAAGCCCAGACCGCTGACGAAGAACACCAGACCCACGATGACCATAGGAGTGGCAGAGAGTCGCATCACTACGTCGTCGAAGTAGAGTGTACCTACTGCGCCATAGAGCAGGCTGATACCATAGAGCATCACGCCGCTCGAGAAGGTGGCGGTGAGGATGAACTTGGCACCTGCCTCGGCTGAGTTGTGGCGGTACTTGTCGAACGCCACCAAGCAGGCCATGGGCACCGAAGCCAGCTCAAGACCCAGGAAGAACAGCAGGAAGTGGTTGGCACTTACCATCATGTTCATACCCAAGAGGGTGGCGAGGGTGAGCATGTAGAACTCGCCCTCCTTGAAGAAGGTATCGGGGCGGCGCATCCACTCGCGGCTCTGGATGAGCACGATGAGTGTGCCGAAGGCGAGGATGCTCTTGATGATACCGATAGAGGGTGTGGTATAGTACATGCCGCCAAAGGTAACGGCAGACTCTACGGGAGCGAGATTGAGCAGGGTGTGGGCAAGCATGAGCACACACACCAGCGGACCGAACCATGCACGGGGAGCCTTGAAGTCGGCGCCAGCCTGTACATCGGCTACACGGGGGGCAGTAAAGAAGTCTGCAATGAAGACGATTACCAGAACAGCCATAAGGCTTACTTCGGGCATCATATGTAAAAACTGACTATAATCAATATTCATTTCTTTTAGATACTTAATCGTTAGACATTACAGTTTACTGGGCTATCGCAACAAAGTTGCCGATATGTTGGATGATAGGGCCTACTGCATCGTAGATAACCTCCTGCGCCCAGAAAGGCGCAGTACCGAGACCGGCTACGCAGAAGATAAGTCCGCCCACGGCCAAGCGCTCGTCCCAAGTAGCATCGGTGAGCTTGAGGAACTCGGGGTTGGGTATCTTCTGGAACAGAATCTTGCCCACTACGCGCAAGATGTACACGGCTGTCACTACGATAGAGGTACAAGCCACGATGGTACATACGCGGTGGAAGGTATCGGCGTTCTGGAACGAACCTACGAAGATGGTCATCTCGGCCACGAAGCCAGAGAAACCGGGGAGACCCAAGTTGGCCAAACCTGCCACTACATAGGAAACGGCGAGGAAGGGCACTACCTTCATCAGTCCGCCGAGATAGCGCACGTCGCGAGTGCCGGCACGGTGGTAAATCATACCGATGACAGCAAAGAAGAGGGCTGTCATCAGACCGTGGGACAACATCTGGATAACGGCACCGGTGATGGCGGTCTGGGTAACCATGCAGAGGGCGAAGAGCACCATACCACAGTGGGATACCGAGCTATAGGCATTGATGTACTTGAGGTCGGTCTGCACACAGGCTGAGAGTGCTCCATATACCACAGAGATGGTGGTGAGGATGAGGAACACAGGGGCCCAGGTGTCAAGAGCGGAAGGCATGAGATACATCGCAATGCGGAAGCAGCCGTAGCCACCGAGCTTCATCAGCACACCGGCGTGGAGCATAGACACAGCGGTAGGGGCGCTGGCATGACCGTCGGGCGACCATGTGTGGAATGGGAAGAGGGCTCCCAGCACGCCGAAACCGATGAAGAGCAAGGGGAAGAAGATGTTCTGCACATTCTCGGGGATATTGGCCATAGCCGCAATCTCATTGATGTTCATCGTGGTGGCTCCACTGAAGAAGTAGATGGCCAGGATGCCGATGATGAGCAGCGCCGAACCACCCATAAGCATCAGGGTGAGCTTCATGGCGGCATACTCCTTGGCGCCTGTACCCCATACTCCGATAAGCAGATACATAGGGATAAGGGCTACCTCGTAGAACATGAACATGGTGAACATATCTACAGAGATGAAGAAGCCGAACACACCGGTGCTGAGCAGGGTGAACCAGAGGAAGTATTCCTTGTGGTTGGACATGGCCTGCCAAGAGGCGAAGGTTCCGGTGAAGACAATGATGGCCGACAGCAGGAGCATCACGACCGAGATGCCATCGACGCCTACGCTGTAGGCGATATGGAGCGAGGGGAACCATGCCACGCTGTAGGTGAACAGCATGGGGTCGGTGTTACCGGCATGGCGCATCTGTATAAAAGTAACGGTAAGCCAGATGGCAAGGACCAACAGGGCGCTGGCGCCTGCTACCATTACGCCACGTACCTGAGCCAGGTTCTTGGAAAACCAGAGCCCGAGGAGCATCAGGACGGGGATAACTACGAATAATGTTAATATACTCATAATGATAATGCTCTAAAGACAAAGAAGGATTAATGATATAGCTACACTTCCCGTGATAAACCATACGGCATACTGGCGCACGTCGCCACTCTGCCATGGACGGATAGACTCACCGGCTTCCTGTGTACCCCATGCCATGAAGTTCATGGTGCCGTCGATGACACGGCGGTCAAACCATGCGATGGGCTTGGAGAAGAGTCCGAAGACTATCTTGTGGGTGAAGAACTGCCATGCGTCGTCGATGTAGAAACGGTTGAGGGCAGCCTTGTGCAGCACAGGCATACGCTTGGCCAGAGTGTCGGCCAGCGGAGTCTTCTTGGGAGCGTACATATAGGTGGCAAGGGCAATGCCGATGACAGCCACCACAATGCTGGTAGTAGCCACCTGAGCATTGATGTGGATATCGTAGCTCTGGCCGGTAGCCGAAACAAAGTGGCCGAAAGGTATAAGACCGGCTACACACGAGATGATGGCAAGGAACACCAGCGGACCCCACATTACGAAGGGCACCTCTTGTGGCTTGCGACGGTGTTCGGGGTCAAGTTCGTAGTAGCTCTGGCCCCAGAATATCACGTAGTAGAGACGGAACATGTAGAAAGCGGTCATACCGGCAACCAGTGTCATGAAGTAGCCCATGAAGGGAGAGAACTGGAAGCAGGCGGTGATGATTTCGTCTTTAGAGAAGAAACCTGCAAAGGGAGGGATACCGGCGATGGCGAGACATCCGATGAGGAAGCAGGCATTGGTAATGGGCATATACTTGTGCAGACCTCCCATATACTCCTTGAAGTTGCTGCCGATAATCACGATGATGGCACCGGAGCAGAGGAAGAGCAGGGCCTTGAACATGGCGTGGGTAAAGAGGTGGAACATACCGGCCATATAACCCAGACCACCCTCATGGTTGTCGATGGCGGTACATACGCCAAGGGCTACCAGCATATAGGCTATCTGAGAGATGGTCGAGAAGGCCAGACCACGCTTGATGTCGCGCTGACAGCAGGCTACGGCTGCGGCATAGAATGCGGTGAAGGCAGCAATGTAGGCTACATAGTGCAGGGCTTCAGGCGCGTAGTTCACCCAGATGGGGAACAGGCTGGCCACCTGGTATAGACCAGCCACAACCATGGTGGCGGCGTGGATGAGCGCTGACACGGGTGTGGGGCCTTCCATAGCGTCGGGCAACCAGATGTGCAGCGGGAACATGGCACTCTTACCGGCACCACCGATAAACATCAGGAACAGGGCAGTAGGCAGGACAAATGCTGCACCATGCAACTTCAGCACCAGGTCGTGGTCGGCAGCCAGGTCGTAGTTGAACGTGCCTACATAGAAGCTGTAGAAGAGAATACCGATGAGGAAGAAGAGGTCGGCGAAGCGAGTTACGATAAACGCCTTCTTGCTGGCGTGGACAGCGGCATGCTTGGGGTAATAGAAACCGATAAGCAGATAAGAGCACACGCCCACCAGCTCCCAGAAGAGATACATCTGGAAGAGGTTGGTGGCAACCACCAGACCCAGCATGGACATCGTAAACAGGCTCAGGTAAGCGTAGAAACGCTGGAAGCCCTTCTCATAGCCTTCAACCTCATAGTTCTCGTCGCGCTCGGCCATGTAACCAAACGAATAGATATGAACCATAAAGCTGACAGTGGTGATGACGATGAGCATCATCACGCTGATAGGCGTAAGGCGGAAACCGATGTTGAAGGTAAGCAGCTCGCTAAACTTCAACCAGCTATAATTGAACACGGTAACGGTGTCGTAGGCGCCAGTGAGGGCATCTCTTCCGTCAACGAAGAAATACTTGTAGGCGGTATATACCGACATGGCGAATACGCAGCCCAGCACGATGGTGCCGATGACACCCGCTACCTGCTTCTTCATCTTCATGCCCGCAAGTCCTAACACGAGGAAACTCAGCAACGGCAGAAGAAGTATCAAAAATGCATAACTGTACATAGTGTCTTAGAATTTCATGTTTTCAATACTGTTCACCTGGTCACTGTGATAGTTACGGTAAACATTAATAATAATAGCCAGCGCAACAGCAGTCTCGGCAGCACTCACACCGATAGAGAAGAGTGTGAAGAAGAAGCCTTCCATCTCACCGGGGAAAAGGATGCGGTTCATCACGGCAAAGTTCAAGTCGACAGAGTTGAGTATCAGCTCGACCGAGATGAGCATGGCCACGAGGTTGCGGCGTGTGACAAATCCGAATACACCTATAAAGAACAGCAATGCACTAAGTGTAAGGAAAAACTCTACGGGAATATTCATTTCTGGTCCTCCTTTCTTGCAATCATGATGCCTCCGATGATACAAGCCAGCAAGAATACTGATATCAACTCGAAGGGTAATACATACTGATATTTCTCTGAACCCACAAGGGCTGTACCTATCTCCTGCATGGTTACCTCCTTGTCGGCCAAGTTGGCTGCCATGTCGATAAACTTATGCTTGAGGATTACGCCCACTACTGTGGCGAGGCCCAGCAGTGAGATGAGCAGTCCGCCCATCAGGCGTGAGCCCTTGAAGTGTTCGGTCTTGCCCTGGAGGGCGCGCTTGTTGACCAGCTGGATGGCAAAGACATACATCACGGTGATACCTCCGGCGTAGACAGCTATCTGGGCAGCACCCAGGTAGGTATAGTCGAGCAGGAAGTAAAGACCGGCGATGCCGAAGAGCACAAACAGCAGGAAGGTGGCTGCACGCATGATGCTGCGGGTCAGCACACACATTAAGGCTGAGCCAAGAATGACTACGGCCAGAATACAAAACATTACAATATTTGCCATAATCGGTTTACTTGGTTTTGGTGTTAAACTTACCTATTTCCAGGGGAGCGCCGCCATCAATGAGGTTGGGCAGCGAACCGCCTTTGTATACTTCCTTGTCCAGATGATAGACGAGCTTGTCACGGTCGAAGACAGCGTTTTCGAAATCGTTGACAAACTTGATGGCTCCGAAGTTACATGCATTGACGCAGAGCTCGCAGAACATGCAGTCGCCCAGGTCGTACTGGTAATCTACCAGCTGGCGCTTCTTCTTGCCTGTCTCGGGGTCCTCCACCATCTCGGTAACAATCTTGATGGTGTCATTGGGGCATGACTTCTCACAGAGTGTACAACCCACACACTTGTAGCTCTCGTCCTCGTTGCGCTCGAAAACCAGGCGTCCGCGGAATCGGGGCGAAATGTGGAGTGTAGTCTTGCGGTTCTCGGGATACTGCTCGGTGCTCTTGGGTGTGAAGTACTCCTTCATGGTAGTCTTCATACCTATGGCAAGCGTCTTCACGCCATCGGCAATACCTTTGAAATATGAATTGTTAGACATACTTTGTTATTAATCTATTGTTGAATTACGGTTTGATATTTCGCAGATTATCCGTGGAAGCCCAGCGCTACGCATACGGTCATCAGCACAAGGATAATCAGAGACAAAGGCATGAGATACTTCCACTCGAGGGTAAGTATCTGGTCGATACGCAGACGGGGGAAAGTCCAGCGTACCCACATCAGAATCCATACCACGGCGAAGGTCTTGCCGAAGAACCAGATAAATCCGGGAATGAGGTTCATCAGATTGTCGAAGCCCTCGATACCGATATTGAGAGGCGCCCAGCCACCGAGGAATACGGTAGAGGCGATGCCCGAGATAACGAAGAGGTTGAGGTACTCTGCCAGATAGTAGAAGCCGAAGCCCATACCCGAATACTCGGTGTGGTAACCGGCTGTCAGCTCGCTCTCAGCCTCAGCCAGGTCGAACGGGCCACGGTTGGCCTCGGCGTTACCGGCTACGAGGAATACGAGGAAAGCCAGGATGGCAGGCACGTGGCCCTTGATGATGAGCCAGCTCCAAGGACCAACCTGAGCCTCAACGATGCCGCTCACCTGCATGGTGCCTGTGAGGACTACGGCAGAGATCAGGCAGAGGCCGAGCGACATCTCATAGGAAATCATCTGCACGGCGCCACGCATGGCCGACACTACCGAATACTTGTTGTTGGAACCCCATCCGGCGAGGAACACGCCGAGTACGCCTATCGAGCTGATGGCGGTGATGAGGAACAGGCCCACGTTGAAGTCGAGGATATGCGCACCCATGTTCCATGGCAGGAATGAGAAGGTGCCCACCGAGGCGATAATCACAAGGAAAGGAGCGATGTAGTAGAGCATCTTGTCGGCTCTGTCGACAACGAAGATTTCCTTGATAAGCATCTTGAGCACGTCGGCGAAGACCTGGAAGATACCCCAAGGACCTACTCGCATCGGGCCCAGACGGCACTGGAAGTAGGCACACACCTTGCGCTCCATGAAGATGAGGGCGATGGCTATCAGCGCATAGGCGGTAAGGATGCCTACACCCACGAGCACGCACTCTATCAGTATCGACCAGAAGTCGCCCAGCCCGAGGGTCTGGCGCAGAAGACTGTCGATGGCGGTTGTTACTATACTAAAATCAAACATCATTATGTTCTCTTTTTACTTATACATTATTATATTATTATCTGTCGAGGTCGGGGATTACGAAGTCGATGGCAGCACCGGTGGTGATGAGGTCGGCTATCTTCTGACCACGGAGCATAGGGTCGAGGGCGCCGGTAAGCGACAGACCCATCGGGCGCATCTTCATACGGTAAGGCATCTTGTCGCCACGTGAGTCGAGATAGACGCCAAACTCGCCGCTGGCTCCTTCTACAGAGAAATACCACTGTCCCTCGGGAACCTTGATGATGGGCTTCTGCTTGATGTAGTATTCGCCCTCGGGGATATGGTCTATGAGCTGCTCGATGATGTCGAGGCTCTGATAGAGCTCCTTGATGTGACAGTAGTAGCGGTCCATAGAGTCTCCGCCGGTCATGGTTATCTCCTTCCACTCCACCTTGTCGTAGAGGGCATAGGGATGACGCTTACGGGTATCGTTGGCCCAGCCTGCGGCACGTCCGGCAGGACCGGTCACGGCATAGTTGATACAGTCGTCCTTGCCCATGGGGCCAACACCTTCGAGACGGTTGTGGGTAATCACGTTGTCGCCGAAGACGTCGAGATATTCCTGTATCATCGGGCGCAGATAGGCGCAGAGCTTCTTGACATTGTCCACGAAGTTGGGGTCAATGTCGGCCTGCAGTCCGCCGATGCGATAATAGTTCTGTATGAGTCGGCCGCCGGTAGTTTCCTCCATCACGTTGAGCACGTGCTCACGGTCGCGCATACAGTAGAGGAAAGCGGTGAGGGCACCGAGGTCCTGTGCGGTACAGCCCAGGTAGAGCAAGTGGGAGTCGATACGCTGCAGCTCGTCCATGATGGTACGGATATACTGTATGCGCTCGCTGAGCTCTATGCCCATAGCCTCTTCGATGACGCCCACGAGAGCGTGGCGGTGCATCATGGCCGAGAGGTAGTTGAGACGGTCGGTCAGGGCGAGGGTCTGTGGGTAGGTCATATTCTCCCACATCTTCTCGATACCGCGGTGGATATATCCCAGGTGGGGATAGATGCGCTTCACGGTTTCGCCGTCCACTACGGTCTGCAGGCGCAGCACGCCGTGGGTGGATGGGTGGTTGGGGCCTACATTGATTACATATTCATCTTCGTCGAAGAGTCTCTTCTCGGTGGCTACCAGATGACCGTTCTTGTCGAGCGAGTATTCTACAGTGTAGTCGGTCTCGGGCTCGTCGGTACAGGGGAACTGGTTGGCCTCGGGGCTCATGTCGAAGTCCTTGCGCAGGGGATGACCCTTGAAGTCGGTGCGCAGGAAGAGACGACGCATGTCGGGGTGGCCGAGGAACTTGATGCCCACGAAGTCGTAGACCTCACGCTCGAGCAGGTCGGCCACCTTCCACAGATTGATTACCGTGGGGATAACGTCGCTGCCATCCACCTTCTTGGCGATGGTTCTCACCGAGCAACGCTCGGCAGTGTCTGTATTTTCGAGAATGTAGATACATCCGAGTCCTTCCTCACCGAAGTCTTCACCGATGATGGTAACAAGGTAGTCGAAGTGTTTCTCGTTCTTCAATTTCGCCATCTCCTCGGCAAAATTGTCAAAACTCAGTTCTATGTTATTCAGCTTCATATTCTTATACCTTATTATATATTAGTCATCAAGTCCCTTCTGTGGGTCGAAGCCTTCGGGCACTTGGGTCACGATGATAGGCTTCTTGTTGCCCAACTTGTTGGCATCAGAGAGGTTCTCGTTGCTCAGACCGCGCAGACCACCCTGACTCATGGAGAGATTTTTCTCATCAGCAGTCATCTTGTGGTTGGCGCCGCCAAAGAATTTCTCGACCTTCACCTTGCGCTGCAGCTGCATCATGCCGTAGAGGATAGCCTCGGGGCGTGGAGGGCAGCCGGGGATGAACACATCCACAGGCACCAGCTCGCTGATACCGCGCACCACGTTGTAGCTCTTCTTGAAGGGGCCGCCGCTAATGGCGCATCCGCCTACGGCCACTACATACTTGGGCTCGGCCATCTCGTCGTACAGACGCTTGAACACTGGTGCCATCTTGTTGGTGATTGTACCGGCACACATGATAAGGTCGGCCTGGCGTGGAGAGTTACGGGTCACCTCGAAGCCGAAGCGAGAGAAGTCGTAACGGGCACAGCCTACGGCCATAAACTCAATACCACAGCACGATGTTCCGAAGGTAAGCGACCACAGCGAGTTGCTGCGACCCCAGTTGATGGCGGCATCGAGTGAGCTCACCACCACATTGGCACCGCCCTCATTGAGCTCGGCGGCAATCTTCTCCAGCGTGTCGTTGTCCTTAAACTCGTCGTAAGGAATGCTCTTGATAGAGGCTCTGTTCTTTACTTCCATTCCAATGCTCCTTTCCGCCAGGCGTAAGCCAGGCCAAATACCAATACCAACAGGAAGAAACTGATGCTCACGAGGGCCAGACTTCCATACTGCTTAACGACTACAGCCCAAGGATAGAGCAACATAGTCTCGATGTCGAACATCAGGAAAAGGATGGCGAAGAGGTAGTAACCGATGTGCGAGGGCAACCATGAGCTGCCGCGCGTGGGGATACCACACTCAAAGGGCTCACCTTTTACCGGATTGTACGAACGGGGACCGATGAGCTTGGCAATGACATAAGCAGCCACCACCAAGGTTACAGCCGTTAGCATAACGGTAATCAACAAAGTGAAATTCATAAAAATTATAACGTTATTAATAAATATTTTATGCGCAAAAGGCGTTTTGTCACCTTCAAGTTGCAAAGTTACTACTTTTTTTGGTAACATTAGTCATTATCAACAGAAAAAACACCTATTTATATATACGCACGCCCGCAGGCGCGAGCAAAGTGGTAGATTTGGTGACAACCTGACTCACAAGCGACACCATCTACCCATGCACCGACGGCCGGCGCGAGCTTGGAGAGACTACCTCCTCGGGCATCGCCCCAGTCACCGCGCACCGCTCCCCGTCGCCACGGTTGCCCGACATAATCTTTGCAAGCTCATCGCTCACCGCAGCCAGCCTCTTGGGCGGCTCGTAACATAAGGTACGTGAGCTCGTGACGCAAGATACGTGACCTCGTGACTTATGTCACGTGAGCTCGTGTCTTATGTTACGAGCCAACAACCGTCACCAGGACATCGCCAAACCTGCTGACAACAAGCGTATTGGGTACATCTCGGCCATCCCCGTCGACTACGAGCCAGACAGAACCCTTCCGGCCGCCTCCATGGCTGCCTGGGCGGAGGCTGTAGTGAGAGGCTGGCTATCCCGCCTCATGGGCGACGGTCTGCACCTGGCTCCGCCCCTCGCCCCTGCTCCACTCCATGCTTGCGACGGTTTACGGCGCCGCCGGCAAGACAGGCTCGGGGACAAAAAAAAGACTTCCATCACTGCACAGAGGCAGGAATGAAAGTCTTGATGTTGTGTTTGTATCAATACAAATGACGTTTCACTTTCTCAAGGTAACGCTGTGTACTCGCCACGGTGTAGTTCTGACCGCCGTTCCAAGCTCGGATGGCCTGTTCTACATTGTTCTGCGGGTTGTAAAACGACTGGATGAGCAGGAACATAGCTCGCGACTTGCTGATGCTGAATCTGTCGGCCAGGGTGTAGCGCTTGTTCGAGCCTCTCATGCGCAGTATGCGGTTGCAGTCTTTTACCAGTACGGGGGTTATCTGCATAGCTCCACAGGAGTTGCCCTTCACCGCCCTTGCGTTTCCTTCGCTTTCTACCTGGATTATCGCATCCATCACGGGATTCCAATCCATGGTCTTTTTAGTTTCCAGTGACCCACTTGCTATCGCCAGCAGTGGAAATGTCACACCAATAGTCAATAATACAAATAATCTTCTTGTTAATAAACTCATAAATTATTGTTTTTGACATCTGAGCCACATCCTGAAAAAAGCTCGCGACAACGGTATTGATAAGAAGAAAAACCACCGTGTCTGGATGCCAGTGAATACTGGGAGTAACCGTGTCTGAAAACCTTAAACCGACAAGCGTTACTCCGATTATCGCGTGCAAAGGTACGAAGAAAATCTGAACCGTGCAAGAAAAACGGCGAATAATTGTAAAGGATATGGTAGTCGAGGTAATCAAGAAACCTTTGTATCACAATCTTTTACGTTTCCAAATTGTTGTAAATTCTTACTTTTGCCATCGCCGCGACGAGGGCCATCGCCGCGGCTGCGACAGGCGCTGCGAGGGGCTTGGCGGAGCTCGTCGCGACGCCTCCGAAAACGAAAAAAGGCATCCCGGAGAGGGATGCCCTGTGGGGCTGGGGTGCGACGGTTTTACTCTTTGCCCACGAGCGGAGCGGCCTGGGTGTAGACACGTGCGCCGAGCTCCTTGTCGAGCATGTAGAGACCATATCCGTTGTCCTTAATCATGCGGATATTGTCGATGATGGTGCTGGCGTTCTCTTCTTCCTCCACCTGCTCGTCGATAAACCACTTGAGCATGCTCTGGGTGGCGAAGTCGAGCTCCTGGGTGGCCAGTGCGTAGAGGTTGTTGATGAGCGAGGTGACCTTCTGCTCATGGGCCAGCGTGCTCTCAAATACGTCGAGCATCGACTCCCATGTGGTGGGCACAGCCTCGATGGGCTTGAGGGTTACCACTCCGTCGCGCGAAACGACATAATTGAAGAATATCTTGGCGTGGTCCTGCTCTTCACGGAACTGGACCTCAAACCACTTGGCCATACCGGGCTGGCCCTGGGCGTGGCAATAAGCTGCCATAGACAGATAGAGATAAGCCGACCAGAGTTCGGCATTGATTTGGGCGTTGATAGCCTCTTCTACTTTCTTGTTCAACATGTTATTCAGTTTTATGTTTACCAGCTGCAAATTTACGAAAAAATGTAAACACTGCATAGTTTTTTAACTTATTTATATTTAGCGACTCCACATCTGCGGGCGCCATCACTGTCCTGACAGCCACTTCTCCGCCGCCGACAACCTTTTCCCCACCGCCGACAACCATTTCCACGCCGCCGACAGCCATTTCCCCGCCGCAGCCACCCATTCACCCGCCGCAGCCACCCATTCACCCGCCGCCTACAGCCATCAAAAAAAGCCCATCGGGCGATACCTGCGTATCAGCTCCCGATGGGCTTCATATCTTTGGAATGGGTTTTAGAACTTAGCCATTTTGATGGCGTCGATGGCACACTCGCTTCCCTTGTTGCCATACTTGCCCCCACATCTATCCTTGGCTTGCTGCAAGTCGTTGGTGGTAAGCAGTCCGTAGATGACGGGGATGTTCTGGTTGGAGTTGAGCCTTGCTATGCCGTAGGTAACGCCCTGGCAGATGTAGTCGAAATGGGGCGTCTCGCCGCGGATGACACTTCCGAGGATGATGACGGCATCAAATCCGTCGTTCTTGGTCATCTGCTGTGCGCCGTAAATCAGCTCAAAGCTGCCGGGCACGGTCTTGACGTGGATGTTCTCGGGCAGAGTGCCATACTTCTCCAAGGTGGTCACCGCGCCATTGAGCAGCGCGTCGGTTATCTCCTTGTTCCATTCAGCCACTACTATGCCGAAGCACATGTTGCTGGCGTCGGGCACATTGGCTATATCCTCGTCGGAGAGGTGGTGGAGTGCTGTAGCCATGATTACTTCTCCTCCAGACGTTGGATGTATTTGTCTATCTCCTGGCTCTGAACAAGAGCAGAGGTGACATAGTTGGCCTTGATATCCTTGTATATCTCGAGCGCCTCATCATTCTTGTTCTGGCTCTCCAGCAACTGCGCTGCTGAGAGCAGGAACAGGGGCGACAGACTGTTGTTTACGCCGTTGTGGCCCTTGCTGTCGGCCATCTTGGCAGCCTTCTTCAGGTCTGATACGGCCTCGTCTATCTTGTTGAGGTTGGCATATACCTGGCCGCGGGCAGCTACTGCTGCGGGGCTTACCAGTGCGTCGGAAGCTGTAGAGTACTTGTCGAGATACTCGGCTGCCTTCTCCCACTTCTCGGTGTGAGCATAGCTCAGACCGGCATAGAGGTTGGCGAGATTAGCTGCATCGGTGCCGCTGTAGTCAGAAGCAATCTTTACGAAACCTACACAGTTGGCGCCGTCGCCATTAAGAGCCTTGTCAAACATGCCCTGGTCAAAATACTGCTGACAAAGACCCAGAGCGGTAGAAGCCTTGTCCTCGCGGGGAGCGCTTACATAATTCTTGTAACAGAAGAAACCTACGATGAGGAGTACTACTGCAGCGGCAGCAATAACGATGGGCTTTTTGTATTTGGTGATAAAAGCCTCAGAAACGGTAAGCACGTCGTTAGCGGGTGCTTGTTCTTTTTTGTTTGTCATTTTATTTATTATTTTTGTTTTTATTCCCAATGTTGCAATCATGCTGACGGCCACGAAAGCCGCGTGCATATTCAAGGCAAAATTAATCAAATAATCTCACATATTGAAATATATTTCTCTATTTTTTTGCTTTTGCGTGATAATTGGCGTAACTTTGCATCACTCACGGGGATAACACACTCCCAGAGAGCAAGGATAAAGCCGCTATGATTCTGAAAAGACTGTCCATACTCAACTACAAGAACATAAGGGAGGCAACGATAGAGTTGTCGCCCAAAATCAACTGTCTTATAGGGCAGAACGGCGTGGGAAAGACCAACTTTCTCGACGCTGTCTATTACCTGTCGTTCTGTCGGAGCGCCTTCACGCCCATCGACTCGCAGGTAATCATGCACGACCAGGACTTCTTTGTGCTCGATGGCGACTACAGGAGCGACAGCGGTGAGGATTTCAACATCTACTGCGGCATGAAGCGTGGGGTGAAGAAGCATTTCAAGCGCGACAAGAAAGACTACAAGCGTCTGGCCCAACATATCGGGCTCATCCCGCTGGTCTTTGTCTCGCCCGC
>ULQW01080179.1_pt1 | contig 16550 bp, 18 predicted proteins | sample 1954921 | NCBI WGS metagenome assembly ULQW01 (sample SAMEA4835666, study PRJEB28245) | human gut metagenome | biome: gut microbiome; material: fecal sample | place: Denmark | collected 2008
GTTTACGATGAGAGATGCAGCAGTGTATTCGGTGGCTGTTATTTTCTTTTCCCAATGCGCAAACATTATATCCACATATATAAAAACGGGCTTTTCCGGATTCGATATGAAGGTACTGCTTGTGATTATCCCTGTTGCGGTTATCGGAGGGTTCATAGGTTCGATTTTAAATAGGAAATGCAATGAAAAAGCAATTAAAGTCACGTTTACAATTGCCGTATCTTCGGTTGCGGCACTATCTTTATACAATGCTGTAATGTCATTTATATAATATAACGGAGGAACATAATGAGGCCAAATATTATTTTTTATTTCAGCGATCAACAGAGATGGGATACTGTTAATAAAACCGTTACTCCAAATCTTATGAAGCTTGCCGAAAACGGTGTGAATTTTACAAATTCATATACGTGTCAACCGGTTTGTGGACCGGCTCGCGCTTGCCTTCAAACCGGTCTTTATGCGACGCAAAACCAATGCTATTGGAATGGAATTCCGCTTCCGCAAAACATTAAGCCGTTAGCGGAATACTTCAACGAAGCAGGATACGAAACAGCTTATGTCGGGAAGTGGCACTTAGCCTCCGACAGACTGCCGAACGTAGGCTTCCACTGCGAAAAAAGCGCAATTCCGGAGAACCTGCGCGGCGGTTATAAAGATTGGTGGCGTGCATCCGATGTACTTGAGTTTACATCACACGGATATGATGGATATGTCTTTGACAATGAAAACAGAAAAGTTGATTTCAAGGGCTACCGCGCTGATTGCATAAACGATTTCGCCCTTCAATATCTTGAGCAAAAGACATCGGATAAGCCGTTTTTTATGTTTGTATCTCATATTGAACCACATCATCAAAATGATCATCATTGTTATGAAGGCCCTAAGGATACTGTAGATAAATTTAAAAACTATCCTATACCACCCGACTTGTCGTTTTTACCCGGCGATTATAATAAAATGTATCCGGATTACATAGCTGCAATAAACAGACTTGATGATAATGTCGGTAAGCTCGTTAAAAAGCTGAAGGAAAAGGGACTCTACGATAACACAATTATTATTTATACAAGCGATCACGGCTCTCATTTTAAGACCCGCAATCTTGAGTATAAGAGAAGTTGCCACGACAGCGCAACGCATACGCCGCTGATTATCAGCGGAGGGATGTTCAAAGGCGGTGTAGTTGATGACAGGCTTGTTAGTCTTATAGATCTTCCTCCGACATTGCTTGATATGGCAGGAATACCGATACCGAAAAGCTATTCGGGCATATCGCTGCTCAAGGAAATGCGTGAAAATAAGGAACGCGACTGCGTATTTATTCAAATAAGCGAAAGTCAGTGCGGAAGAGCTATACGCACCAAAAAGTACAAGTATTCCGTAAGGACTCTTGCTCCTACCGGATATGTTGCCCACAACTCAGATGTGTATTTTGAAGATTATTTATATGATCTATCAGTTGATCCGATTGAGAAAAACAACCTAATAAAATCTCCGGAGTATGCTTCCGTAAGGGCTGAACTCAAAGATATGCTGATAAACGAAATGGTCAAAGCAGGGGAGCGTAAGCCAAAAATTTTACCGGCTTTATTTGTAAGAAAAAAATAACAGGAGTTAAGGGAATGGAAAAGAAATATTTAACTTTAAAAGAAAAAATTTGTTTTCCGCTTTCTGCTTTCGGCAGAAGCGGAATATATACTATAATGACAATGTTCTATCTTGTCTTTTTGGTTGACGTTGCTAAACTAAACGCTGTTACAGCAAGTGCTATTATACTCGGCGGTCGTATTTTTGATGCGCTTAACGACCCAATAATGGGAATGATAGTAGATAAGACGAGAAGTAAATGGGGAAAAATGCGTCCGTACTTGCTTTTCTCTCCGATACCGGTTTGTGTGTCGACCATCCTTTTGTTTATTGCTCCTTTTCAAAGCAGCGCGGCGGCTACTGTATATGCTGCGTGTACATATGTGCTTTGGGGTGTTTGCTTTACGATACAAGACGTTCCTTTTTGGGGACTGACTTCGGTTATAACACCAAACGAAAAAGAACGTACACAGTTTATTTCAAACGGACGTTTGGGCTCTACATTTGGCGGTATTCTTCCGGCACTTCTTATTCCTATCTTACGACAGTCTTCTCTCGGATTGCGCGGCGGTTATCTTTTCGGCGCAATTCTCTTTGGTGTCATGGGTGCGCTTCTTTCAAGTCTTGCGTTCTTTACAACTAAAGAGCGAATAGAGCCGTCAACAACGACACCTACTTTTAAAGAGACTGTTCATGTTGTCGGACAAAACAAACTGCTTTTACTTGTAATCGCAGCAGCGATACTCGGTTCTACAATGGTTATTGCCAATATATCTGCCGACTATATAGCTAACTATTTAATAATTCAAGGTTACACGGACTTTGATGTTCTTGCTTCTACAAACGATGTTGTAGCCGCTTATAAAGCGGGCGGATTTTGGATACCGCGCGGAACTATTCTCACGACTTTAACTGTTGCCATTGGTGCCGGTATGGTGCCGGCCATGGTCGTATTCCCGATGCTTCGCAAGAAATTTGATTTGAAGCAGATTTACATTGGCTCATCTATTTTCGGAGTCATTGCACACTGTGTTTGCTATTTTCTCTTTATGAATGATCCGGGGCATATTAATATTTATATTCTTTGGGTATGTCTGTTCTTAATGGGATTCCCTCTCGGAATTTATAATGTAATTACATATGCTTTCATAGCTGACTCGGTTGATTATATGCAATGGAAAACAGGTAAACGATCAGAGGGTGTGTGTTTTGCTTTCCAGACATTCCTTTCAAAGGTTACAGCGGGTATAGCCGGAGTTGTAACAGGTTGGGTTCTCGAAATAGGTAAGTATCAAAAGCCGATTGACGGTAATCTTGACATAAACGGCAAACAGATTTTGGCTCAACAAACACCTTTCACTCAAAAATGGCTTCTGATTATGGTAACTCTTCTTCCTGCTCTTGGGTTCCTTTTAACTATGATACCGATGTTTTTCAATGATTATACCGGAAAGAAGAAAGAAAAAATACAAAAAGAACTTGAAGAGATACGTAAAAAAGAGCATGAGTTGAGTTCTGCTGTAAAAGACTGATCTATTATTTATTTAAAATAGACAAAAAGACAGGCTGTATTTTTAGCAGCTTGTCTTTTTTTATAATTTTTGCAAGAATATAAAACAAATATTGCAAAATCGAGTAAAATATTATAAAATCTATAAGGTTAAAAAAGTATTTTTAAATCTTGGAGGCAAGAATAATGCAATACAGCAAAATGAAAAAGGAAGAACTTGAGGATTTAAAAAGTGAGCTTAAGAAGCAATACGATGACGTTAAGTCACAAAATCTTAAACTCAATATGGCGAGAGGTAAGCCGTCGCCCGAGCAGTTGGGGCTTTCCATGGATATGCTTAATTCGTCGATTTCAGCTTCTGATTGGATATCAGAAGACGGTACGGACGTGCGCAATTACGGCGGCCTTGACGGTATTCCAGAATGCAAAAAGCTTTTTGCGGATGAACTCGGAGTCGCTCCCGAAAACATTATTGTCGGCGGAGCATCAAGTTTGAATCTTATGTATGACTATATTTCACAGTGTTATACGCACGGTGCAGGTGCCGAGCCATGGTGCCGTCAGGGCGATGTTAAATTCATATGTAATGTTCCCGGATATGACAGACATTTCGGTATATGCGAGCATTTCGGCATTAAAATGATAAATGTCAGAATGACAGAAACAGGACCTGATGTTGCAAAAATTGCCGAGCTTGTTAAAGATCCTTCGGTAAAAGGTATGTTCTGCGTACCGAAGTATTCCAATCCCGACGGAATAACGTATTCGGATGAAACAGTTCGTGCGTTGGCCGCTTTAAAACCGTCTGCGCCCGATTTCCGTGTAATATGGGACAACGCTTATATTGTGCACGACCTTTGCGATGATGCTGATACTTTGCTCAATATTTTTGACGCCTGCAAGGAATTCGGAACAGAGGATAATTTCATTGAATTTACTTCAACATCAAAAATAACCTTCCCCGGAGCAGGTATTTCGGCAATAGCTGCTTCACCGAAGAACATTGCGATGATTAAAGACAGATTAAAGTCGCAGACAATAAGCTATGATAAGATGAATCAGTTAAGACACGTTAAATACTTCAAAAATTCCGATGGTATTAAGGTACATATGAAGAAACACGCTAAACTTCTTGCACCTAAATTCAATATAGTGCTTGAAACGCTTGAAAAAGAGCTTAAAGACAATGATCTTGCATCCTGGTCATCTCCTAAAGGCGGATATTTTATAAGTCTTGACGTTAACCATTGCAGCGCAAAACGCGTGGGCGAAATTTGTAAAGAACTCGGTGTCGTTCTTACTACCGTAGGTGCAACATTCCCGTACGGAATAGATCCCGATGACAGAAATATCAGAATTGCACCTTCTTATCCTTCAACTGATGAGCTTCAAAAAGCAGCCGATATTCTTTGCCTTGCAGTTAAGCTTGCAACTATAGAGGCTTTGGTGTAAAATATACTCATAAAATCTATTTGTTTGCCCTAAGTATTACAAAGGGGTTATGAGTATGTTTAAAACAAAAAAATATAATAATGAGGCAGCTTCTTATCCGTATGTTTCCGCGATTATTGTAGCTGCCGGAAATTCAACAAGAATGGGCGGCGTCAATAAGCAGTTTTTGCTAATTGACGGCGTCCCTGTGCTTATCAGGACTTTGAAGGCATTTGAAAATTCGGATCTTATTAAGGAAATAATCATATCGGCACGTGAAGAGGACATCCCTCAAATATTTGCTATGGTAAAAGATTATTCGGTTAATAAGGTCAGTAATATCGTTAAAGGCGGCTGTACGCGCCAGGAAAGCGTTTTTAATGCTGTTAGGTGTTGCATGACAGAGTCCGATTATATTGCCATACACGACGGTGCAAGACCTCTTGTGGACAGAGAAACAATTGAAAAAACGATTTTTGCGGCTTTTGATTTTGATGCCGCTGCGCCCGGTATCCCGGTTAAAGATACAATAAAAACCGTTAGTGATGAAGGAATAGTAACTTCAACGCCGGCGAGGGATTCGCTAAGGGCAATTCAAACACCGCAGGTATTTAATAAAAAAATGTACTTAAGCGCTATGCAGGGCGTTCCGAACAGTGAACTTTTTACGGATGATTGCGGCTTAATTGAAGCATACGGTAAACTTGTCAAAATTGTTGATGGAGATAATAAAAACATCAAAATTACGACTCCTGAGGATTTAATCATTGCCGAAGCAATTATCAACAAAGGAGAAAAAGATGAATTATAGAATCGGGCATGGATATGATGTTCATAAGCTTCAAAAGGGTAGAGAATTAATATTAGGCGGAGTTCATATTGAAAATGATGGAATTGGCCTTTTGGGCCATTCAGACGCAGATGTACTTGCCCATGCTGTTAGTGACGCTTTACTCGGTGCAGCTGCGCTCGGTGATATCGGAAAGCATTTTCCCGATACAGACGATGCCTATAAAAATGCCGACAGTATGGTTCTTTTATCTAAAGTGTGTGATTTACTTAAGAAGAACAGTTATTCTGTCGGAAATATAGATGCCACGGTTTTGGCTCAAAGCCCGAAGCTTGCGCCGTATATTGCGGCGATGCGCACAAACATTGCAAAAGCATGTAAAATACCGTTGTCTGATGTCAGCGTAAAAGCGACAACAGAAGAGGGACTTGGCTTTACAGGAGCAAAGGAAGGAATTGCGGCGCACAGTGTGTGTATTATAATCAAAGAGAAGGAGATAAAATTTATATAATATGCAGACTCAAAAAACAATGATGTTGATATTGAACTTTACCATAATATGTTGTGTTTTATTCAGCGCTGTTTTATTAAAAAATCTTTATAAAAAAACCAAAAGAGAAAATGCAACAGCTCCAGACGATAAAACCGCAAAAAAATATCTGCGTTTTCTTATGGTAATTTTGATAATTTTGATTGTTTTAAGTGTTATCACAATGATGTTAGGCATATTCAGTAAAATTCACATTTAAAGCTAAAACCACTCTTTTCCGAGATTATCATTTGTCTTATTTTACCTCTATTTCAAGCTATTTTAGTGCTGTTTTAGAGGTGGTTTTTTGCTGTGTTATTTCCTTTATCATCACTCGTGTTGCAAAATATGTTGCAATTATGGCAAAAGAATAATTCCCGGTGGCTTGCACCTTAAATTAAATTGGTGCGATATAAAAATATTCCACTATAAATTAAAGAGCTATCAGACTTTCAAAATCTGATAGCTCTTTTTGCTAATGCTATGAAGATTTATTTTTGCGTTTGGTTTTTATAAGTTTTCTTATAATTTTTCGAATACCCATCGCCAACAGAAATAATGTAAGCTGAACAAAAGCCAATATTGTTGCATAGGGCAAGCCGTAGTCATACAACTCACCGCAATAGATTATACTTCCTACCAATAATTCAATTACCGAAATCGGAATGAATATAAACAACCATATAGGCTTGATGTTGAGGCAGGACAACAACAGGGCAGAAACTGCACCGCCTAAAAGTGCGGCAAGTGGCACCGCCATTGCGTCAGAGGGTGTTGCGGTCAGAGGCGCACCAATCATAAATAATGCGTTGACCAAAACAGCCAATATATAAATCACTATTTGTGCGGATTTGAGCTTTTTGTTGGAGGCTTTTATTGTTTCAACAAGAATTTCATCAGCTCTTTTGTTTTCTTGCGTTGTGATGCGTTCGCCGATAAGGAACTCATTAACGGAAATATCCAACGCATCGCATATAGGCAAAAACAGAGACACATCCGGCATATTTTTTCCGGTTTCCCACCGAGATACCGATTTGTTGGAAACGCCTAATTTCTCCGCAAATTCAATTTGCGTAAAGCCTTTTGCCTTACGGTTTTCTGCAAGAAAGCTACCGATTTTTTCTTGGTCCATAGCTGTCACCCCTTTCAATGAGAATATAGCACGAGCCTCCACAAATGTAAAGGACACAAAGCGAGAATTATGATAAATGCAAAGAGAACATAACCCCAAAAACCTAAAAACCGTGCCTGCCGGTAATCAAAATAGTCTCATAAAAAAAAGCTTCTGCCCAAAACAGGGCAAAAGCCTTAAAAATTATGCGATTTTTAGGTTTAGTTGCAAACCAAGGGGGACTATTTCACCTGCCATAAAACACGTTTTTGAAAAAAGTGTTGCAAAAGTGTTGCAAAAACAGTTACCCGAAAAGTGCCAAGTCCCGAAATCCTTGATATTACTGGGTTTTCAGCCACATCTAAACCAAAAGAAACTACTCCCACTCGTTTATGACGAGTGGTTTTGTATTTTATTGACAAATATTTGCTCTTTTGCTAATATGTTTATAAAGAATTTATTGGGGAGAATTATATGGATAAAATCATTGAAATATCTCATTTGAGCAAGTCGTATGGAGACATAAAGGCTGTTAATGATTTATCCTTTAGTGTTTATCGCGGTGAATTGTTTGCATTTCTCGGCGTAAACGGCGCAGGAAAGTCCACAACCATTTCAATTATGTGTGGGCAGATAAAAAATGACAGCGGAAAAATAGTAATCTGCGGCAAAGATACTGAGAAAAATTTTAACAGTGTTTCATCGGATATCGGTGTAGTTTTTCAAAACTCCGTACTTGATAAAGCGTTGTCGGTAAAAGATAATCTGCGCAGTCGTGCCGCTCTGTATGGCATAACGGGCAAAGAATTTAAAAAACGTCTTGATGAGTTATCGGAACTTCTCGGTTTTGAAGATATTCTTAACAGAACCGTCGGAAAACTGTCCGGAGGGCAAAGACGACGTATTGATATAGCAAGAGCTTTGCTTCACAATCCCAAAATACTGATCCTTGATGAGCCGACAACAGGACTTGACCCTCAAACAAGACAGCTTTTATGGTCGGTTATAACAATGCTTCGCAAAACTCATGGGCTTACCGTCTTTCTCACAACACATTACATGGAAGAGTCGGCGGACTCCGATTATGTAGTGATACTTGATGCCGGGCAAATTTCGGCAGAGGGGACTCCGTTAGAACTGAAAAATAAATATACAGGTGACTTTATTACTCTGTATGGGGAATCAGCCGCTCTTGCCGAGAGTCTTAATCTGCCGTCGGAAAAATTGAACGGCGCCGTTCGCATTGCTGTTCCGAATTCCGAAAAAGCAACCGAACTGATAATTAAAAATCCTGATATATTTAAAGACTATGAGGTAATTAAAGGAAAAATGGATGATGTTTTTATGGCGGTTACAGGTAAAAACCTGAGCGGAGGTGACGTAAAATGACGGGTCTCGGCAATCTTATCAGAAGAAACAGCAAACTGTTTTTCAAAGATAAGGCAATGTTTTTTACTTCACTTATAACTCCGATTATATTGCTCATTTTATATACAACTTTTCTCGGAAATGTTTACAAGCAAAGCTTTTTATCCGCAATACCTACAGGCTTTGAGTTGCCGGAAAAACTTATAAATGCGGTCGTTGCAGGCCAGCTTGTGTCATCACTTCTTGCCGTATGCTGCGTAACTGTTTCGTTTTGTTCAAATATGCTCATGGTTCAGGATAAGGCCAGCGGCGCGCGTGCAGATTTAACTGTAACTCCTGTAAAAAAATCAACGCTTGCCGTAAGTTATTATATCTCGACGCTTATTTCTACACTTGCAATATGTGTTGCGGCTTCAGTTATTTGTTTTATTTATTTGTCACATATTGGCTGGTATCTTTCATTTAAAGAGACGGTTTTATTCTTACTCGATGTGATATTACTTGTAATGTTCGGAACAGCGCTTAGCTCTATAATCAACTTCTTTTTAAACTCACAAGGTCAGATTTCCGCAGTAGGGACCATAGTCAGCGCAGGATATGGATTTATCTGTGGCGCATATATGCCGTCTCAAGCTTTTCTGCCGGACTGCAAAAAGTTATTTCTTTTTTGCCGGGTACATACGGCACGGGACTTTTACGCAATCACGCTTTAAACGGTGTTTTCAGCGAACTGTCCGAAATGGGTATGCCGAAGGAATTTGTCACCGTATTTAAAGACAGTATAGACTGTAACTTGTACTTTTTCGATAAATGCGTCAGTATAGAAGCGATGTATGCTGTATTGTGTTGTTCGGTGGTTGTGCTGGTGTTAGCATATATTATATTAAATGTTGCAGTCAAGAAAAGATAAATAAGTTTTCAATTGTTATATCAGAATATATAAAAAAGGTCACGGTAACTAAATTTGTTACCGTGACCTTTTCTATAACTTAATAATTATTTACCAAAAGTAAGAAGTAAATATCCAGCTGCAACAGCAGAACCGATAACTCCTGCAACATTCGGACCCATAGCGTGCATTAAAAGGAAGTTAGAGGGATTGTATTTTCTTCCCTCAACCTGAGATACACGAGCCGCCATAGGAACAGCTGAAACACCTGCGGAACCTATAAGTGGATTAACTTTACCATGAGTTACGAGGTTCATAAGTTTGCCGAACAATACGCCGCCTGCGGTTGAGAAAGCAAATGCGACAAGACCGATTACTATTACAAGTATAGTTTTGGTAGCGAGGAATGTTTTGCCTTCTGCTGTGGCGCCTACGGTGGTACCGAGCATTATTGTTACGATATTGCAAAGAGAATTCTGAGCAGTATCACTGAGGCGTTCGGTTACGCCACATTCTTTGAAAAGATTGCCGAGCATAAACATACCGATAAGCGGAGCGACCGACGGAAGAACAAGTACGCAAAGAACAGTAACAACAATCGGGAAAATGATTTTTTCTGTTTTGCTTACGGTTCTAAGCTGATCCATCTTGATTTCGCGCTCTTTTTTGGTAGTTAAAAGCTTCATAATAGGGGGTTGAATCAGCGGTATAAGAGCCATATAAGAGTATGCCGCTACAGCAATGGGTCCTAATAGCTGCGGAGCGAGCTTACTCGTTAAATAAATAGCTGTCGGTCCGTCTGCACCGCCGATTATAGCTATTGAAGCTGCTTCCTGAGGCGTAAAGCCCTCAAAACCGGGGATAAGGTTGGTTGCGATTGAAATAAGAAAAGCAACATAAATACCAAGCTGAGCAGCAGCGCCGAGAAGAAGACTTGAAGGATTCGCAAGAAGCGGTCCGAAGTCGGTCATAGCACCTACACCCATAAAGATAAGGCAGGGGAATATACTCGATTTAACACCTGCGTAAATCAGTCGCAAAACGCCGGTATCATACCAATGGGCACCTTCAACAACTTGGCCGCTGTATGACGACATCATAAGCGGATCATACATAATATCAGGATATATGTTAACAAGTAACATACCGAAAGCAATCGGAACTAAGAGAAGCGGTTCAAATTTTTTGACAATAGCCAAATATAAAAGAACAAAGGAGACTAAAATCATAACCCAGTTTTGCCATGACAACGATACAAAACCGGAGCTTTGAAATATCTCCACCAAAGCATTTACAACAGACATTTATTGACCTCCTCAGTTCAAATAAGCAAGGACGTCATCAGTTGCAACCGAGCTGCCTTTTGCGGCTACAACCTGTGAAACTGTACCATCCGAAGGAGCTACAATTTCGTTTTCCATCTTCATTGCTTCAAGAATAAACATAATGTCGCCGGCCTTAATGCTCTGACCTGCGGTAACATTTACTTTAAGTATTGTTCCGGGCATGGGAGCCTTAACAGCGGTTCCGCTTCCTGAAACAGGAGCAGGTGCGGGAGTAGCAGGTGCCGAGGGCTGTGTAGCCACAGGTGCTGCCGGAGCAGAAGCTGCGGTAGGCGCAACGCTTGTTACTATTGCCTCACTTAACTCGTCAACTTCGACTTCATAGTCTTTTCCGTTTAAAGTAACTACATATTTCATATTGTTAACCCCTTACTTGTTTTCTATAAGCTTAATTGAATTGAATTTTAATCTGTTCAAAGGAACTCCGCTTTCTTTGCTGACTATTGCCATAATTACAGCCGCAGTCTTTTCATCGGTTTTATAAAGATCCAACGTTCCCAATGTTTGATTTTCCGGAAGAGCAACACCGCCTTGGGGTTTTACAACTTCTTTAACGGCATCGGATTTTTTTGCGTTCTTTGCATTCGGCTCCTTTACAAACAATCTGATGAGCTTAGAAAGAAGCTGAACAAGAACTGCCAAAACAACAAGGACAATGAACACAACTACAATGCCGGTTATTGAAACATTAAGAGCTTCACCTATGGACATAACACTGTCTAATAAATACATCTTAACACCCCTTAGTCAATTCTTTTTATTGAATATTTAAAAGTATTTTTTTCTTTTTCTTCGCGTTTATCAAAAAATGCTTCAGCTTGAGTCGGGAATGCAATATAAGAAAGAACATCTTCGTCGCTCTTTGCCTTTTCTCCGATTTCTTTTTTAGCCTTTTCAAAGCCGGGTTCGAGAGAGTCGGCAAATCTACCCTTAATAGGTTCTTCGTCGCCGAGAACCTTTTTCATAAGGACCTTATCGATTTCGCCGGGGGCACGACCGTATTCACCCTTAATATAAGCTTTTACTTCTTTGGATATATTCTTATATCTCTCTCCGACAAGAACATTAACAGTTGCCTGAACGCCGACCATCTGACTCATAGGTGTTACAAGCGGGGGATAACCGAGATCCTTTCTAACCTTGGGGGTTTCAAGGAGAACATCATTAAACTTATCCATTTTGTTCTGTGCGGTAAGCTGTGCAACAAGGTTAGAGAGCATTCCACCGGGAATCTGATAATTGAGTGCATTTGTGTCGGTTGAAAGCACAAGAGGATTTAAAGAGCCTTTTTTTAAGTATTCATCTTTTATAGGCTTAAAGAAGTCGTTGATATCTTTAAGGACAGAAAGGTCAAGGTCAATATCATAACCTTCCTGTTTTAAAGCATAAGCCATAGTTTCCGTAGGAGCCTGTGAAGTGCCGCCGGAGAATGAGGATATAGCAGTATCGATTACATCACATCCTGCTTCAACGGCTTTCTGAAGAGTAAGCATACCGAGTCCTGTGGTACAGTGTGTATGAAGAATAATGGGAGTTTTTACATTTTCCTTAAGAGCCTTTACCATATCATAAGCTTCTTTTGGACCTAAAATGCCTGCCATATCCTTAATGCATATAGTCTGGCAACCGAGCTCTTCCATCTGCTTGGCAAGCCTGATGTATGATTCAAGATTGTGTATTGGGCTTTGAGTATAGCAAATTGCGCCGGAAGCAATGGCACCATTCTTTAAAGTCTCGTCAACTGCAACTTCAATATTTCTAACGTCGTTAAGAGCATCGAATATTCTTATGATATCAATGCCGTTTTCAATTGATTTTTTAACGAACATTCTTACTACATCATCGGGATAATGGTGGTATCCGAGCAAATTTTGACCTCTTAAAAGCATTTGAAGTTTTGTATTGGGGCATTTTGCTCTGATTTTACGGAGTCTTTCCCACGGATCTTCGTCGAGGTAGCGAAGGCAGGAGTCAAATGTTGCACCGCCCCAGCATTCAAGTGAATAATAACCCGCTTTGTCCATTGTTTCAAGAATGCCGTCAAATTCGGAGTAAGGCAATCTTGTTGCAATAAGAGACTGATTTGCGTCTCTTAAAACGGTTTCAGTAAACTGTACTTTCATATATATTACCTCCAAAAAAGTAACAAAATAATATCAAACACAATATAAAATCCAAATTGCTCCAATTTAATATTAATTATACAATATATAGTTTTGTTTATCAACATAAAAAATACATCAAAAATAAATTTGGTCAAAAAGAAAAAAAGAGAGACTTTACGGCCTCTCTTTTTGTTAATTTTATAACGATATATTTTTAGTTAAATATTTTTGCAAAGCTCATACGCCTGAGAGGTTGCATCTGCAATTCGGCCTGTTTTTTCCGCATCGCCAATGAGATAAACATTTTTAAGTTTGCCGTTTATATCATCGTAAAGCTTATTTTCGGGTCTTACGCCGAGAGAAAGAACAACATAGTCCGCATCGACCAAAAGTATGTTCTCCGTATCCACCTTATTAAGCTCTATTCCTCTGTCGGTAATTTCCGTAAGCTTATGACCTACAATAAACTTAACGCCGTGTGCTTTAAGTCTCGGCATACAATCATCAATGTGCTGCATCCAAGTGCCGGGAGCTATCGAATCAGCCATTTCAACCACGGTAATATCATTGCCGTTTTCAGCCAACATTTCAGATGTTTCAAGGCCCGTCATGCCGGAGCCTATGACCGCAACCTTCTTATTTTTTAGCACTACCGAACCATCAAGAATATCGGTTGTCGTGAAAACGTTATCTTTATCGGAGCCCTTAATTGATTTAGGCTTAATTGCTTTACCGCCTGTAGCTATTATAACAGCATATGGATTGTATGACTTTATAATACTTTCGTCGGCAATTACATTATATTTAATTTCGGCACCGTAATGTGTTGCGTTTGTAACCAAGTCCTCAATGCACCAATTGATTTTTTCCTTAAGAGGCGGTTTATTAGCGAGTTGTAGTTGCCCACCTGGGAAAGCGTTCGTTTCAAGAACTATCGGTTTAAATCCTCGCTTAGCTAAAACTTCTGCGCTCATTAGACCGGCAGGACCGGCTCCGACAATTACAACAGTTCTGCCGTTGCCGTTGGCAATTGGATGCTCCGATTCCTTGCCCAATTTAGGATTCACAGAACAATGGGCATGTGTTCCTTTGTATGCGTTTTTCTGCATACTTTCCATACAATACAGGCAACAGATGCATCTTTTGATTTCATCCTCTTTGCCCGCCTTAACCTTGTTTACCCAGTGCGGATCAGCTATGTGAGTTCTGCCGAGGCTGACAAAATCTTGAATACCTTCCTCGAGCTGTTCTTCCGCTTGTTTAGGAGAGCGAATTAGGTTGGCAGCCAATACCGGGATTTTTACTTCCTTTTTTACTGCTGCGGCCATATATTTTCTCCATCCGGGCTCAAAAGAGGTAGGCTCCAACCAATAATTATATGTATCATAACCGGCACAGGAGACATCAATGGCATCAATCCCTTCTTTTTCAAGAACTTTCGCCATCCTAACTCCGTCTTCAAGCTTATAGCCGATTTCGGGTTTACCAATCATAGAATAACATTCATCAACAGATAAACGAACAACAATCGGAAAATCATTGCCGCATGCAGCTTTAATTCCCTTGATAATATCGATTAAGAATTTCATTCTTTTTTCAAAGCTTCCGCCGTACTCGTCATTCCGCGTATTTGTGTATGGGCTCAAAAATTGCTGAATCAAATAGCCGTGTGCCGCATGTAATTCTACACCGTCCGCACCGGCCTTCTGCGCACGAATCGCACCGTTTATAAACTCTGAAATTATCTTTTTGATTTCCTTAACGGACATTTCCCTGTTTAAACTCTCAGCAGAGTATGCTCTGTCACATTTTGACGGAGAAAATGTACGAAGCACAAGGTCTTTCTGCATGAGCATTTTGCCGGCAGGAGCAACCTTATAAAACATTTTATCATATAGCTTACCCATTATTCTTTCGGCACCTATCGACACCGGTACGGTACCCATAAGTAAGCCCAGATTTTGTCTGCCGGGGTGGTGAAGCTGAATGAACATTTTGCAACCATGTGAGTGAACTCTGCTTATCATTTCCGCAAGAGGTTTAATATGATAGTCGTGGCTGATTGCAAGTTGGGCGAAAGCCGATGCTCCACTGAAATCATCAACTCTCGTTATCTCGGTAATAATAAGCCCGGCTCCTCCGATAGCACGTTCCTCGTAATAATCCATCATTTCCTTTGTCGGACAACCGTTAAACTGACCGAAACCAAGCATCATAGGGGGCATAACAACACGGTTTTTAATTTGAACCGTACCGATATTCATAGGGGTGAATAGCATCTTATATTCCATTTTGGCACTCTCCTAATCTTTTTTCGGGAAATGTTTTTCCTTTATCTTAACATAAAAACGGACACTTAACAATGATTTATTCTTTTTTTACAGACTTTATGAGGGAAAAGATGCCGGACAGCAATAAAAATGCTGCAAACATCTTTCTAACTATCGCGCTGCTAATATGAGATAATGCTGTGTAGCCGACAATAACCCCGGCAATTCCGCCTAAAACAATCGGCCAAATATATTTAAAGCTGATAATTTTCTTTCCGGCATAAACCATCACAGATATAACAGCGCATGGAAGAAAAAGCAATAAATTATAACCTTGAGCAGTAAATTGCTCAGTGTCAGTAAAAAATGTTAGATATAAAATGTAAAAACTACCGCCGCCGAGACCCATCGAAGTTATTACCGAAGATACGAAAATGGCAAGCAAATTCAGAAAATCGTTCATTTAAATAACAACCTTATTCCGGCATAGATCATAAAAAAAGAAAATGCTACCGACAAGAATCTGTTTGAAAGCTTAGAGAAAACAACCGTACCTATTATCGCTCCCAAAGCCGAAGCGGGAAGAATTGTAATTATACTGTTAAAGCTTGTGAATCCCTTTTTAATATACATATAAAATGATATTACGGAGAGAGGCAGAATAATAGCGATTGTATTTGCCTGAGCCTGTTTTTGTGACATACCGGCAGCTTTAAGAATCGGAACCGATATGATTCCTCCGCCTGCGCCGAGAGTAACATTTATGATACCTATCGGAATGCCAATCAGGAATTTCTTTATCGTACTAATATTTATCACCGATGTTATGTTTTACCGCAAAAAATATTATATTCATAAAAAACAGCGAAGTGAAAAATCACTTCGCTGAAAAAATTATTATTTTACTATTTATTTTTTTTGCTGAACAAGGCATCTCTGATAACACTATTCGGGTCCTTTATCAGCAATATAATTATCCAAACAATGAGACCCAGTGCAATAATCGAAAAACCTAAAAAAGCATCGTTCAGCATATCCTCCGGAGCAGGAGTAAAATATGCTGCCTTCAACTCGGAGTACTCAAAAACCGCATCAACGAACCACATAACGGAAGCACCCCAAAAGATATAGCACGGAACGTTAAGCAAATATTTTTTTCGTTCAGCACAAAAGTACCAAACAGCAGTGGAAATAATTGCTGCAAATACGCTGATAAGTAATGTCATTATTCCGTTAATTCCTTTTCTTTGGAAATTTTTGTTTCTTTAATCTTAACGACCAAAAGCATAATTCCCCAAACGGCAGTAACCAAAAGAGACATTGCAACACCGACGGTTGCCATTTCATGAAGCATTGTAGCTGTATCCTCGGCGTTTGATGCGCCTGTAAGAAAGGGGAAATAAGGAGTTAACTCTCCGTGCCAAAGGTGTTCAAAGGCAAGAAGTAAAACACCGCCCCAAAGTAAATTGCGAAGCCAAGAAAGCTTTCTTGAAACCGAAATTTTATACTCAGGAGCCTGGACAGCACCCTCAGGCAGCTTACATTCAAGCTTCTCCTGTGAAATTTCATGCTTTTTTGCGATTTGCACAGCTACGGTTGCAATAACAGCTTCTG
>ULQW01028196.1_pt1 | contig 16540 bp, 17 predicted proteins | sample 1954921 | NCBI WGS metagenome assembly ULQW01 (sample SAMEA4835666, study PRJEB28245) | human gut metagenome | biome: gut microbiome; material: fecal sample | place: Denmark | collected 2008
GAAGGACACGTTATCATGTATGCGGATAAGATTACGGAGTCTATGGAAAAGGCAATCGGGGAAACAGAGCGCCGCAGAAAGATTCAGCAGGCATATAATGAAGAACACGGGATTACGCCGCAGACAATCCGCAAAGCAGTGCGTGATTTAATCAGTATTTCAAGAGCGGCAGAGGCAGATGACAGACCGTCCGACACGTTAAAGAAGGATTATGAATCCATGAGTGTCAAGGAACTGGAAAAGGTAAAGAAAGAAATTGAAAAGAATATGCATAAGGCGGCGGCAGAATTAAACTTTGAGGAAGCTGCGGCCCTGCGTGATAAGATGATAGAGATTAACCAGTATCTTTATGAAAATAAGTAGATGATAGTAAATAAAGGAAAAACATTGTCAGAAAATGGAGGAAACAATGGAAAAGGGAAAATTCAGGCAGTTTATTAAAATACGCGGAGCAAATGAACATAATCTGAATAATATTTCGGTCGATATTCCAAGAAACGAGCTGGTTGTGCTTACAGGGCTGTCCGGTTCGGGAAAGTCTTCATTGGCATTCGATACCATTTATGCGGAAGGTCAGCGAAGATATATGGAATCCCTGTCTTCTTATGCAAGACAGTTCCTCGGACAGATGGAAAAACCAAATGTAGAGAGTATTGAAGGCTTATCTCCGGCGATTTCCATTGACCAGAAATCTACGAACCGCAATCCGCGTTCAACGGTCGGTACGGTGACGGAAATTTACGATTATTTCCGACTGCTGTATGCAAGAGTCGGCATTCCGCATTGTCCGAAGTGTGGCAGGGAGATTAAGAAACAGACGGTTGACCAGATGGTAGATGTGATTATGCAGCTGCCGGAGCGGACGAAAATCCAGCTTCTGGCGCCGGTTGTCCGCGGACGAAAAGGTGAACATGTCAAGTTGTTTGAACAGGCTAAAAAGAGCGGTTATGTCCGTGTAATTGCAGACGGCAATATGTATGAACTGACCGATGAGATTAAGCTGGAAAAGAATAAAAAGCACAATATTGAAATTGTAGTGGACCGCTTATCCGTGCGGGAAGGAATCCAGAAGCGTCTGACCGATTCGATTGAAACTACACTGAAACTGGCAGATGGCCTGATGACAGTGGATGTCATTGACGGTGAGCCGATGCATTTCAGCCAGAGCTTTGCCTGCCCGGATTGTGAAATCAGTATTGAAGAAATCGAACCGAGAAGCTTCTCGTTTAACAATCCGTTCGGTGCGTGTCCGGAGTGTTTCGGACTGGGCTATAAAATGGAATTTGATGTCGGACTGATGATACCGGATGAGCGGTTAAGCATTGATGAAGGTGCGATTGTGGCAATGGGCTGGCAGTCGGTGACGGACGAGGGCAGTTTTACAAGAGCGATTATGAAAGCACTTGCGGAAGAATATCATTTCAGCCTTTCTACACCGTTTCAGGATTATCCGCAGGAAATCCGCGATATTATTATTCACGGAACAAACGGACATTCCGTAAAGGTGCATTACCGCGGACAGCGCGGCGAAGGTGTGTACGATATAGCATTTGAGGGCTTAATCCGCAATATGCAGAAGCGTTACCGTGAAACCGGTTCGGATACAATGAAACAGCAGTATGAAGAATTTATGCAGATTACACCGTGTAAGGCATGTAAGGGTCAGCGTTTAAAGCCGTCTTCCCTTGCCGTGACTGTTGCGGATAAAAATATTTATGAGATTACCAATCTTTCGATTGTTAAATTGCAGGAGTTTTTACAGAATATGCAGCTTTCGGAAAGACAGCTTGCAATCGGCAGTCAGATTTTAAAGGAAATTAAAGCACGAATCCAGTTCTTAATGGATGTCGGACTGGATTATCTGGCGCTGTCCCGTGCAACAGCGACCCTGTCGGGTGGAGAAGCGCAGAGAATCCGTCTGGCAACACAGATTGGTTCGGGACTGGTAGGTGTTGCGTATATTTTAGACGAGCCGAGTATCGGACTGCACCAGCGTGACAATGACAAGCTGTTAAAGACACTCCTGCATTTGCGTGATCTGGGAAATTCCGTGCTGGTGGTGGAACATGATGAAGATACGATGCGTGCCGCCGATTATATTGTGGATATCGGTCCGGGTGCCGGTAAGAATGGTGGAAATGTCGTGGCAGTCGGAACGGCTGAGGATATTATGCGCTGTAAGGAATCGGTGACAGGTGCGTATTTAAGCGGTAGAATTAAGATTCCTGTACCGAAGGAGCGCAAAAAGCCGACAGGCTGGATTACGGTCAAGGGAGCAAGAGAAAACAATCTCAAAAATGTAGACGTGGATATTCCGTTGGGTGTGCTGACCTGCGTAACCGGTGTTTCCGGTCCGGGAAAGAGTTCACTGGTCAACGAGATATTGTATAAGCACCTTGCAAAGTCTTTAAACCGTGCAAGATGTATTGCAGGAAAGCATGACGACATTGTCGGAATTGAGCAGTTGGACAAGGTCATTGATATTGACCAGTCACCAATCGGACGGACACCGCGTTCTAATCCGGCAACATATACCGGGGTATTCGATATGATTCGTGATTTGTTTGCGGCAACAACCGATGCTAAGGAACGCGGATACAAAAAAGGACGTTTCAGCTTTAATGTTAAGGGCGGACGCTGCGAAGCCTGCTCCGGTGACGGTATTATTAAAATTGAAATGCACTTCCTGCCGGACGTTTATGTGCCTTGCGAAGTCTGTGACGGCAAGCGTTACAACAGGGAAACGCTGGAGGTTAAGTACAAGGGCAAGAACATTTACGATGTACTGGATATGACGGTGGAAGAAGCCGTTACCTTCTTTGACAATGTGCCGAGTATCCGCCGTAAAATCGAAACACTCAATGATGTCGGACTGTCTTATGTCAAACTGGGACAGCCGTCTACAGAGCTTTCCGGCGGTGAAGCACAGCGTATCAAGCTGGCAACGGAGCTTTCAAAGCGAAGCACGGGAAAGACGATTTATATTTTGGACGAGCCGACAACGGGACTGCATTTTGCCGATGTGCATAAGCTGGTTGACATTTTGCATAAGCTGACGGAAGGCGGCAATACAGTGGTGGTAATCGAGCATAATCTCGATGTGATTAAGACGGCTGATTATATCATTGATATGGGACCGGAAGGCGGCGACCGCGGCGGCACAGTGATTGCCAAGGGTACACCGGAGGAAGTTGCAAAGGTCAAGAAGTCCTATACCGGGCAGTATGTGAAGAAGTATCTGGAGACGGAGTAGTTCGGGAATGAAAAGTAGTGTGGCGATACAGCCGATTGAGAAAGAGTGGAAAGACAGATGATTCGCGGAGTAATATTTGATATGGACGGTGTGATGATTGATTCGGAGCGCCAGTCTAACGAAGGGTGGCTTTGGGCGGCAGAACAGCTTGGCGTTGAAATGCCGATGTGGCTGATTGACAGCTTTAAGGGCGCACCCAACACATTGAGCTGTCAGTTTTTTGACAATTATTACCATGGCAAAATTGACTATTGGGAAGCACGAAAACTCAGAACGGAGCATATTTATAAAATTCGGGAAAAAGAAGGGCTGCCGATAAAAAAGGGACTGTTTGAATTGTTGGATTATATCCGTGAAAACGGAATAAAGTGTGCAGTTGCAACGTCTACCCGCAGGGAAAGTGCTGAAAAGACCCTGCATACGATTGGTGCATGGGAATATCTGGACAATGTGGTTTATGGGGACAGCGTGGAACACGGCAAACCCGAACCGGATATTTTTCTGGCGGCGGCAGATAGAATTGGTGTGCCGCCACAGGAGTGTATTGTCATTGAAGACAGCATTAACGGCATTAAGGCGGGACATGCCGCAGGCATGAAAGTCGTGCATGTGCCGGATACGATTCAGATTGATGATACAATTCGTGCGCTGACTTACTGCGTGTGTGAGCATTTAGGCGAGGTGCCGGACGTGATTGAAAAATTAAATGCGCAGGTGTAGATTTGCCGGGAGTTGACAAAGAGGATTACAAAATGACTTTTTAAAAATCAGATTTTAATAGTGAAGTAAAACAGGCAGAATAAGGCAGAATTGGCGGTTGCCAAGTATGGATTTGTTTTGTATAATGAAATAATACAATGAGCAGCAAAAGTAAAAGTTTCTGTTAATTAGGAAATGATTGCGCAATAAGAAGGAGGAAAACAGTGAACAGCGAATTAGTGTTGGTTCTTGATTTTGGCGGTCAGTACAATCAGTTGATTGCAAGACGTGTCAGAGAATGTAATGTATATGCAGAAGTGATTCCATACACAACAAGTCTGGAAGACATTAAAGCTAAAAATCCAAAGGGTATTATTTTTACCGGTGGCCCAAACAGTGTTTATAAGGAGGATTCACCGTCTTATGATAAATCAATTTTTGAAATTGGTGTGCCGATTCTCGGAATCTGTTACGGTTCACAGCTTATGGCATATAAGCTGGGTGGAGAAGTTGCGACAGCACCGGTCAGCGAGTACGGAAAGACAGATGTTGAAGTAGATACGTCTTCCCTGCTTTTTGAAGGAGTGTCTGCAACGACAACAACATGGATGAGCCATACGGATTATATCGCAAAAGCACCGCAGGGTTTTAAGATTACAGGCCACACAGGCAACTGTCCTGTTGCGGCTATGGAAAATGCAGAAAAGAAGTTATATGCGGTACAGTTCCATCCGGAAGTAATGCATTCCGTAGAAGGTCAGAAGATGTTGCACAATTTCTTATTTAATGTATGTAAATGTACCGGTGACTGGAAAATGGATTCTTTCGTGGAAACAACGATTGCACAGATTCGTGAAAAAGTCGGTGACGGTAAAGTACTTTGTGCGTTATCAGGCGGTGTGGATTCATCTGTTGCGGCCGTTATGCTTGCAAAAGCAGTCGGCAAGCAGCTGACCTGCGTATTCGTAGACCACGGTCTGTTACGTAAAAATGAAGGTGATGAAGTAGAAGCTGTATTCGGACCGGATGGTCCATATGACCTGAATTTTATCAGAGTCAATGCACAGGAACGTTTCTACAGCAAACTTGCAGGAGTTACAGAACCGGAAGCAAAAAGAAAGATTATCGGAGAAGAATTTATCCGTGTATTTGAAGAAGAAGCAAAGAAAATCGGTGCTGTCGATTATCTTGTACAGGGAACGATTTATCCGGATGTCATTGAATCCGGTCTTGGAAAATCTGCAACGATTAAGTCCCACCATAATGTAGGCGGACTTCCTGATTATGTAGATTTCAAGGAAATCATCGAACCGCTTCGTATGCTGTTTAAGGACGAAGTAAGAAAAGCCGGACTGGAGTTAGGAATCCCGGAATATCTGGTTTACCGCCAGCCGTTTCCGGGACCGGGACTTGGTATCCGTATTATCGGAGAAGTAACGGCAGATAAGGTTCGTATCGTTCAGGATGCGGATTACATTTACCGTGAAGAAATCGCTAAGGCAGGAGTAGAAGGTCTTGGACAGTATTTCGCCGCCCTGACGAATATGCGCAGTGTCGGTGTTATGGGCGATGAGCGTACTTATGATTATGCCGTTGCACTCCGCGCCGTATGCACAGCCGATTTCATGACTGCCGACTGCGCCCAGATTCCATGGGACGTTTTAAGCACAGTTGCAAACAGAATTGTTAACGAAGTCAAAGGGGTAAACAGAGTGCTGTACGACTGCACGAGCAAACCGCCGGCTACGATTGAGTTTGAATAACGGACATTTGAGCCACGAATCCTTATTTTACTGGGATTGTGGCTCTTTTATTTTGCTCCGTGATGTTAATGTGATGTTAAGAATGATGTGCCATTACTTTTCCTACTCAAAATGAGCATTATTCTTGTGATGTGCAGCTTCCTGTAAAAGTGCAATCGAAAACAGTCGCAGATAGAAAAAGAGCCGCCTCGGTCTGAGACGGCTTTACAGATTCAATTCTTGCGAAACTGGTTCAAGCGGTCTGCCAGCTTCTGATCTTTATCTGGATAAAGATGTGAGTAGGTGTCCAAAGTAGTCTTTATTGATTCGTGGCCGAGACGTTCTGCAATCTCTAATGGGGTAAACCCAAGCTCTATCAGCATACTTGCGTGAGAGTGCCGCAGGTCATGTACTCTGATCGGCTTCAGACCAATTCTTTCCGATACTCTTTTCATTTCTTTTTCCAGAGCTGTCTTCTGGAAGTAAAATATCCTGTCGCCATTTCCGATACCATATAGCTTGGAAATGTATTCTTGAATATCATCATATAAGAAATCCGGAATGGAAATACATCTTTTTGCCTTTGGTGTCTTAGGCTCCAAGAATAGCTCCTCACCTTTAATTTTTGCATAGTTCTTATTGATATCAATTCTTTTTGATGAAAGAATGTCTGCAGGTGTGAGTGCCAGAAGTTCTCCGGAACGCATACCGGTATAAAAGAGAATATCAAAAGCAAGCTTCATAGACGATTTGCTAATTGCATTTGAAAACCTCTCATATTCTTTCTGCGTCCAGATGTTCATTTCATCCGCTTTGCTCTTTCCCATACTGCCGGCCGCCCTGCATGGATTGACAGGCAGGCGGTAATGAGATACAGCATAATTCATTATTGCTGATAACTGGTTGTTCACAGTTTTTAAATATGTTTGGGAGAATGGCTTTCCATCATCATCCCGATAGGAGATAAGCTCATTCTGCCATTTTCTGACCTTTATTGTATCAATGTCACAAATCTTCTGTTTTCCAAAGTAGGGGAGCAGCTTCGTGTCGATAATAAACCGCTTATTCTCCATTGTCGTAGGCTTCAAGCGGTGTTCCATATCTTCAAGATAATTTGCAACGAGGGAAGAAAAGAGTATGTCGCTTGAACTGCTTTGCTGATCCAGAAAGGACCTCTCATAATCTTTTGCTTCCCTCTGTGTTTTGAACCCTCGTTTACAGATATGCTTCTTTTCTCCAGTCCAGTCGGTGTAATAGAAATTGGCATACCATAGTGTTTTACCACTTTTGAGAGTGTATTTGTATGCTGGCATTAGATGTCCTCGGATGAATTAACCACACGAGCCAATATCTGATAAATATATTCCGGCTGACGGGTTTCCAAAGGATACTGTTGATCGCCGAACTGGAAAGCAATGCCATTCTGATAAGGAGTTACAGCTGACAATGCCGAAATCTTCTTATCGAAAGCTCCTTTGTTTGCTGAAAATACAACTCTCTTATTCGTAATAGAAAGAACTCCCTGTGTACGCTCCTGCACGTCACCACGGATTGGAGCTGCTTTTCTCGCTCCAAGATGTACCGACATACCTTTTGCAATACGGACACTTGTACCACGGCTTCCTCCGGAATATCCAACGACCACATTCTTTGTTTTAACAAAAGTAGCAGGTCCACAGTAATGACACACCTCTCCATTTGCAAGCATTACATTTGATGGCACAACTGGCAGCGGTGCGTCTGCGGAAATCTGCATTGGTCTGTTACCCTGGATGCGTTCTCCGTGTATTGCGGCCAGCAGGTACCGGATGCAGTCAACAAACCATCCGATACAAAACAATCCAAATGTGCATAGGTAAAGAATACCCATACCAATCTTCTTTTCTCTAAATTTATGAACCCCAAGCCATCCAAACAGGAGGCAGATAACAAAGTCGGTCCAAGCTGCAGTCCATACCATAATATTCCTCCAATCGTTCTGTTATTTTTTTTAAGCCCCTTTTCCTTCGGTACCACTCGAAGGAAATGATTTTTTTTCTTCGTCAGCGTATTTACCATACTCACCAGCTGCAACTGCTGAGATACCTTCTACGCACAAAACACCTGCCTTTGCTAATAAATATTGCTGACTATCTTCGTCACAGCGGTTGAATTTTTGAAGGAGCGATTCTTCCTGTGAACTTATTCTCTTTCTACTTGAAATGTTCAAAAGATAGTCCGTCGAAACATTCAAAGCACCAGCGATTTTTATTAAGTCTTCAATAGATGGCATTTTGTTGCCATACAAATATGCGTCCTTTTCTTCTTTATGAAATCCTACTCTTTGAGCAAATTCATCCTCCGACATTTTTTGCTCTTCCATTAAATCTCGAATTCTCATTTTGAAATCAAGAACAAACTCTGGAGTATCCATTTTGAAGTTTGCGTAATCAATATTTGGAACTCCATGGTCATACAATTGTGCGACTGACACTCCGAACAATTTGGAAAGTTCAGATAATGTTTCACTATTTGGTTCAGAAACATTATTTTCCCAACTACTGATGGTTTGTTTTACAACACCGAGTTTCTTTCCTAATTCGCCCTGAGTAAGCCCAGCTTCTTTTCTGAGCTGCTTAATTATGTTGCCGTTTACAGCCATATAGCCAACCTCCTTGCGTGCTTATATTTTAGTCCAAAATCATTGGACTTTCAATGGCAAAACAGATAAGTCCAAAAAATATTGACAAAATCTATTGACAATCCAATATCAATGGACTATTATGTAAATGTCCATAGAAAATGGACTGAAAGGAGGATACAAAATTGGATACCAGCACAATCAATATTGCAGAAAGAGTAAAAGATGCTCGTAGGGATGCCAAATTAACACAGACCGAGCTCGGAAAGAGAATTGGGAAATCTAAACAGTGGGTATCCGAACTGGAGCGTGGAAATATTAAATTAAGTTTTGAGATGGCTGTAAGTATCTCCAACGCTTGCAATAAGACGACTGAATTTTTTTGCCATTAAAGTCCATAAATAATTGACTTTAATTTCATTATAAATCGTGGAGGTGAAAATCAAAATGGCAAACGTAACAGCTAAGACAAGCTCCAACATCTTTTACAAAGCCCGTTGCGAGGCGGCAACACACAATGAACAGTTGAGTAGTAGAGAGGGAGCTGCTGACTATATGTCAATTGACAGAGGACGGCTTTACAGAATAGAAAGTGGCATTGCTATTCCTTATCCAGAGGAAATCAGACTTATGGCAGATTTATATAATGCTCCGGAATTGGAAAATTACTTTTGCAGGACAATGTGTCCATTGGGATGCGAAATGCCTAAAGTCGAGCTGGCAAATCTGGACAGGCTTACAGTCAGAACACTTTCTGTTTTCCGAAAAATTGGAAAAACAAAAGAAATGCTTCTCGATATCACAGCAGATGGAGTGATTGACGAAAGTGAAAAGCCGGAGCTTGATGAGGTAGTAAAAAACTTGGAAGAGGTAGAGGAAATTGCACAGAGCATGAGGCTTTGGATTAAGAAGAATATGTAAGAATGGGCTCGAATGGTCGGCAGTATCATTGGACAGAGTGAAAACGAGGACAGTCTGGCGGTGCTATTGGCAGAGTAGAGCTTAATAATTTTTTATTTACAGTCTGCGGACATTTGACAGCAAGTGACAACAAATGTGTCCGTAATCCAATCCAATCCGAATCCAAATCCGAATCGGGAAACCAATACAATATTTGCTCGGAGCAACAAGCAGCTCCAAGCACGAGGAGGTGGCAAGTTGTATTTAGCAGAAAACTTAAAGTTTCTTCGGGAACAGAACGGAAAGACACAGGGGGAGCTGGCAGTTCTCTTTGGAATTGAACAAAAGACAATATCTTCGTGGGAATGTGGTAGTCGTAAACCACCAATCGGCACAATTGTTAGTTTGGCAAAACTTTACAGGGTATCACTTGATGATTTGGTTCTGACAGATATGAGACCACCGATACCTGTATATGCACTTAATCTTGCATATCTCCGTAAAAAGTACGGAATGACACAACAGGAACTGGTAGAAATCATTGGACTAAAAAATAAAAGCAGTATCTCTCTGATTGAAAACGGGAAATACGAACCTTCCATTGAAAATTTGGAGAAACTAGCAGATTTCTTTGGTGTAACTATGGACCAGATTGTCAAGCAAGATTTATCGCAGGAGGTGAGCAAATGAACGCATTAGCAACAGCACCGGGTGTCATTGCTACACCGGGAAAGTATTATATCGGGGCAAAAGAAGTGATGGAATACCTTGATTGCAAGGAAAACAAGGCTTATGAGCTGATAAGGCAGCTTCGGGACGAATTGGTTAAAGCAGGCAAGCTTACACCGGCATACCCGATAGGAAAAGTCCCAAGAAAGTATTTTTTTGAGAGATGCATGATTGAAGAATAGGAGGTGCAAAATGGCATATTACAATGTTTGTCCAAAGTGCGGTTGCAATCTGGATCCGGGAGAGAAATGCGATTGTGAGAGCTTAAAGATAGAGCATCAGGAAACAAGCAGATTTTTTTACAGTCAGTTTTTAAGAGCGGATGATAGCAATGGTCAGATGTCATTTGTGTTTGACCATCCCCAAGGAGGTGCAATAGGAGCATGAGAAACAAATGTCTTTTGGATTTAGGACTGGTATTCGTGATTTCGTTGACATCAATGGTTGCATTCGCTTTCAGCTTTACGGGAACTCCGGCAGACGAAGTGGATGAAACAGAAATGATTGTTAGAGCTGTGGTTTCTGAGGAAGCGGATGCAATGCCAACAACGGAACCAATCACAACAACCAGACAAGAGCAGGAAATGGTAAAAAAAGAGCAGTCCAAAATCGGCAGTATGGATTGAGATTCGGATGATGCGTATAGGCTTGCCAAGATTGCAATGGCTGAAGCTGAATCGGAGGACACCGAGGGAAAAGCCCTCGTGATGCTGGTTGTGCTGAATAGGGTTTGGGATGATGAATTTCCAGACACTATCGAGGAGGTTATCTTCCAGAAAGGGCAGTTTAGTCCGATCAGCAACGGAAGATATGACGAGGTAGAGCCGGACGAGGACTGTTACAGAGCATTGCAGCTTATTCAGACTGGTGGATGGGATGAAAGCCATGGAGCAACTTACTTTGAGAGCAAGAGCGAGTCTACATGGCATAGTGAAAATCTGACTTTCCTGTTTAAGCATGGAAAACATTATTTTTACAAGGAGTGAGGACAAATGAGGAAGACACTGAAAAGAGATTTGATAGCGGTTATCTGGACGCTGCTTGTCACATACGCTATCGGGAAATGGGCTTTTCATCTTGCCTATATCGAGAGAGGATACGAGGCTGTCGGAGGTGAGTATTTATTAATCCCTGTGGTTTACTGGGGAGCATGGAAAGCAATTAACTATTTATTTGATTCGTTGGAGGAATTGGAAAATGAAAGAAATTGTAGAAAAAAAAGAAGTAGAGGAACTGCTCGGATGCGAAATTACAGATGAACAGTTCGAGGAGGCATTGAAATATGCCAGACATAAGCAGGAGTACATATACCAGCGTGAGCACAGACAGGTTGTGTTACAGCATTGGTATCTTGTGAAGCTCACAGAGGAATATGTGAGAAGCCTTGCTTTTTCAAAATTCACTATGGATTTATGCAGAACATTGCAGGATATGGAAAAAGAGCACCCGATCATAAATCAGAGTGCCCCTACGAATAACCATATTGTAGCAGTTCCTGCTTTATAAATCAAGCAAATATTACACAATATGGAGGTTTTATCTATGAACAATTCAAATGCTTTGGCTGAAATTCAGTCAAAATATCCAAACTGCAACCTGTTGTTACCGGCAGCCACATCAGTGCAGATCAACCCATTTTATAAGTGTTCCGTTATGGAAGTGGTGGCGGACACAGCACCGAACTCAGGAGATATCTTTTCTGTAGGAAAGGTAAAGACCGGAGAGGATGGAAAAGGAAAAGCCATATACGAGGATGTTTTCTCACCTGCAAAGCCGCTTCTTATGAAGCTGGCAACTGCGGCAGGAATCCAGTTTCATCCTGAGTACACAACAGTTACAAGAGAAAATACAAATACTTATGTTGGCAAGGCATACGGAGCAGTAAGACTTCCGGACGGAAGCTACAAGACACACATGGAGACAAAGCGTATCTGTCTTGATGATGAAGAATCTAAGTACCGCCTTGAATTTATGGACAAGTCAATTATGGGAATCCATGATTGGAGAGCTGCCAAGGCTGCCTCTGAAATGTTTAAAGGGGAGTGGAAAGACGATCCAGAGAAGATAAATCAGTGGGACAAGCCCGAGAAATATTATGTCATTGCTGACAGCGACAGAGAGAAGTATATCGAGAGGTCAATTTTGGTGAATATGACACTCCTCAGAAAGACTGCTTCTGAAAAAGCACAGACAGGAGCAATCCTCAGAGTTATCAGAGCATTGCTTGGTATTAAGGGGACATACTCAAAGGCAGAATTGGAGAAGCCGTTTGTTGTTCCTACAGTAACATTTGCACCAGATTACACGGATCCTACAGTGAGAAGTGCAATGCTCCAACAGGGGATGAATTCCATGGGAAATATGTTCGGTGCCTCATCCACACCGCCTGCAATCTCCACTGCATTTTCTGGCGAAGCATTTTCGTCAGACTTTAATCCGGAGGATGAAATTGACAATCCTGCATTTACTTCCGAACAGGTTGAGGATAGTGATGGGGCTGTGGAAGAACAGGAAAGAAACTGGTTCGATCAGGAACAGCCGGCACAGGAACAGCCACAGTCACAGCCGACAACAAATGGAAATGAGACAACTGGATATTTCTGTGATGGATGTGGAGCAGAAATCAACGAAAGGGTATATGAATACTCACTCAATAAATTTGGAAGACCGCTGTGCATGAAGTGTCAGAAAGGAGCAGGTAAGTAATGAATCTGATTAAGATTTCAACGGATTTAGAATTATCCGTACATGAGTTTCCAACAGGAACCCATGAGGAACAGAACAATAAGCTTCGAGAGCTGATAGGAAATGACTGCAGATTATATGAGCATGTGATGCCAAAGCGATTATATACAGAATTACACCAAATGGACCATCCGACTAAGGTCAAGGGGCAGTGCGTAAGTATGCTAATTGACGAGGAGGGATTGTTGAAAGAAGTAATCATCCCGAATCTCATAGGCAGTTACCTTTATGAAACTGATAAACACAATATTCCAATAACAGGAAACATACTGATTGTTGGGGAAGAATGGACCGGTGATGGCATTGATTTTTGCGGCATTGAGGAATCGGTATTTAAGATATTAGAGCTGCAGCTAAATAACATGATTATGGCGATGAAAGCCACAATGGAGGTGTTGAAATGAAGATATTACATACAGCAGACTGGCATCTTGGAACATTCCGAAGCCCAGTCAAGGACGGAGTAAATCTCCGAACAGAGGACACGAAAAGATGTCTGGATGAACTGATCAGAGTGGCAAATGAGGAAAAACCGGATTACTCGCTTGTATCTGGTGACATATTCCATGTTGGTCGCCTGTGGTCCGACAGGTGTTGTGAGGAAATTATTACTGCCATTCATTATATCAGAGAACTTGCGGCAGTATCAAAGCAGGTTGTTGTTATGAGAGGTACTCCAAACCATGATGGATCAGGACAGTTCAACGTCCTCTCTGAAATGTTTGCAGATGTTCCGAATGTTCATGTGGTGATTACCCCGCAGGTAATTTCATTTGATGATGTTGATATTGCGGTGCTCCCGGGATTTGACAGGGGAGTGTTCAGAGCTAATCATCCGGGATTGTCAAGTGATGAAGAAAATGTGGTGTTTACCAATGAATTATCAAATATTGTAACAGGACTGAAAGCACAATGCTCTCCAGAAAAGAAAAGTATTCTGATGGCACATTACACAGTACCAGGATGCAATACCGAGAGCGGACAGACAATGATGCTCACACAGTTTGAGCCAATCATTCCGCAGGAGGCTTTATTGGCGGCCAATTACAATCTGGTTGCTTTAGGACATATTCACAGACCACAGAAGATAATGCACAGAGACTGGTATTATTCCGGTGCGATAAATGCCATGAACTTTAATGATGAGGGACAGCAGAGGGGCTTTTGGATTCACAACTGGCACGAGCTGGGAACATGGCAGAGTATTTTCCATGAAACACCTATCAGAGAGTTTGCGACCATTGAACTCAATGATGATGATGTGACACAGATAAATATGCAGGCTATGGATTTTGTTGCTACTGAGAAGTGGAGAGGGCAGATCGATGGAAAGATTGTCCGTGTTCATTATAGCTGCACCGCAGAAAACAGCAAGGCTCTGAACAAGGCAACTTTGGAAAGAGAGCTTCTGGAAGACGGAGCATTTATGGTATGGGAAATCCTTCCAGACAAGATAGATGAATTCGCCAACAGAACACAGCTTGAAAATGCCACGGATCCAGAAGCAAACCTTATTAAGTATCTTGAGGAAAAGCAGGTACCGCAGGAAAGAATACAGGAACTTGTATTAAAGGCAAGACCGATTATTGCTGAAGCTGAGGCAAGCATGACAGCGACAGCAAATAGCGGAACATTTGAACCTGTAGAAATTGCTGTTAAGAATTATCGTAACTACGAAGAGGAAACATTTAATTTCGAGGATATCACTTTCTGCACAATCAACGGTCAGAATGGAGCGGGAAAGAGCAGCTTGTTTATGGATGCGATTATCGACTGCCTTTATGAAGAACCGAGAGAGGGTGTAATCAAGGATGATACAGGAAAGGCACCATGGCTTAGAAATGATGAAAGTGTCCGTTCCGGTTCGATTATGTTTACATTCCGTATCGGAGAGAAAAAGTATCGTGTTACACGAACCAGAGCCCGTTCCGGAAAAGGAACTTTGAATATCTCCCAGTTTGTTGAGAATGAATGGAAAGATTGTTCCAAGGAACGATACAACGATACACAGCAGGAAATATTGAACATCCTCGGAATGGACAGCTTTACATTCAAGTCATGCGCTCTGATTATGCAGGATCAGTACGGATTATTTCTACAGGCAAAACCAGAGGAAAGAGTTGAAGTCCTTGGAACGCTTCTTGGACTTGGAGTGTATCAGCTAATGGAGAGAATCGCTTCCGACAAGGCGAAAGTGAATGGAGCCAAGAACAGGGATTTGAAGCAGGAAATCACAATTCATAATGTTACAATCGCTGAATTTGGCAAGCCGGACGAAGAACTGGAAGCATGCAAGACGGAATTGGCAGAGCAGGAAGCCAGACTGCAGGCAAAGATTAATGAGAGAGACCAGAAGAAACTTATTCTGTCGAATCAGCAGGAAGCCGCAGAAAGGCGAAAGAAAGCTCTTGCAGCTGTTACAACATTACAGGCAAAAAAGACCATTGCAGAGCAGAATAGAGCTACACAGCAGGCAATAGCAGACAGCAGTTTAGCAACTCTCACTCAGAAGCCTGAAATAGAGGAAAAGATTGCTGAAAGAAATGATTTGCTGAAGCGGGAACTGGAACTTGCAGGACAGTCAGCACTCTACACCACAAAGAAACAGGAGGCTGAAAATCTTGCAAAGCAGGCTGAAAGTGAACAGAAGAACATTCTGGAGTTGCAGGCTGCTTTACAGAAGAAACAGGATGAAAAGAATGCAATGATACTGGATTCGGTCAATGATGGTGAGGTCAGGCAGAAAGCCGAAACATACACCAAAAAGAAAGCAGAGTTAGAGGATATGCAGGAAAAAGCTGTTGCATATCAGAAAGCAAAAACTGAATACTCTGCGGCAGTTTTCCATGAAAGCGAGACAAGGTCAAGCTTTGATAGGGAGAAGCAGAAAGCGGACGAGCAGAAGCAGTTTCTTGAAAAGAAAGTTGCAATATTGAATGAATCCGGATGTGTGGATATCGAGAAAGCACATTGTAAATTCTTGCAGGATGCCATCGAAGCAAAGGAACAGCTGGAAGTACATGAAGCATTGTATGTAGACATTGCCGCTCGCAGAGATTGCGAACTTGCAAAGAGCAGATATGCAATAGAGAACAAACAGGCTGAAATGGATGCGATAGGATATGATGCGGCAGCTTTAACAGTCCTGCAAAACGAATGTGCAACATTGCTTCCGTATGTGGCACAGCTCGAAAAAATCAACCAGAGGGAAAACAATCTCGCTTTGATTAAGGCGGCTTTGGAACATTTAAAGTCAAATATATCAGAAGCAGAAAACAGGCTTGCTGAGGTCAAATTAAAGGGCACACAGGCAGAAACAGAGCGTGATATATATGCTAAAGCGTTTGAAGAACATGTGCATGTGCTTAGTGCCATTACTGCTCTTGATCCGTGGGTAGAAAAGGAAAAAATGCTCCCAGTAGCAGAGGAAAGAAATGCAACAGCATTGAACAGGGTTCTGGAGTTGACAGCAGAAATTACCGGTATCAATGATGAAATCTCAGAGAGACAGGCAGAGGCTGATAAAGAGATACTTGCTATGGCGGGAATGGAAGAGGCTCAGGCGATTGTGAACGGACTGGATACAGAAGTGAATGCCATTAACAGCATGGTAAAGGAAAAACAGATGCGAATTGGAGCTTTACAGCAGAAATCGGAACAGATTGCAAAGTTGAAGCAGGATATTGCAGCTTTACAGGACAAGCAGGTGGAATATGCCAAGGAGACAGCTGATTACGATACATTGAAAGTCGCATTTAGCCAGAGCGGTGTGCCACATCAGATTATCCGTTCTATTATTCCGCAGCTGACAGCTACAGCAAATACCATTCTTGGACAGATGACTGGCGGAAA
>ULQW01081902.1_pt1 | contig 16505 bp, 7 predicted proteins | sample 1954921 | NCBI WGS metagenome assembly ULQW01 (sample SAMEA4835666, study PRJEB28245) | human gut metagenome | biome: gut microbiome; material: fecal sample | place: Denmark | collected 2008
TAAATTTTTAACTCGTCCATTTTTATTGGACACTAATGATAGTTTTTCACAAAATACGCCACCTCCAGACCGAGCAGCAGGAATATGTTGTTGAACACAGTGCCGGCCCAGTTGACATTCATGTGTTCTTTAGAGATAAACGAAAGGGCCAGCGAAAACGCTATGTTGATGACAGACATGCTGACGAACGACGAAATAATGTCGAACGACAGTCTTTTCAGTGGTGTCCTGAAGGTGTCGAGGTTGAATATTATAAGATAATTTGTGGCATAGACTATTGTGATGGGGATAAAATTCAGCAGAAAATATATCATGCATTGTTGCATGTTTGCGTATGGCCACAGGCTACGGCTGTCAATCAGATTATAGAATGACTGAAACAGCAGATAGTAAATAATCATGATGCCGGCATGCATCCATATATTATTCTTTAACCTTATTGTCAGTTGTGGCGGTGCCAGTGTTGTTGTCATATATGTAATAATGTTTTTTGTGATACTTGCGCATTATGTTTTATTCATTTTTCATGTTGTGTGCAGGAGTTTGTCTCCATTTGCAAAGATAGTGAAAGGCGAGAGCCAAGCAAAGGAAAAAACATAGTTTTTACATTCGGCTTATTTGTTTTTATATTGCAGTCTTTTATCAATTTGTAAATTTATATGATTATTCCCGTCCGTTTAACGCTCTCAGAATGGCGATGCCAATTGTCGAAGTGTAATTTGGTACGAAATGGCACAAAAAATAGGCAGTTTTGTTAACTGCCTGATAATCTGCTATTTATGTGATTTATATGATAAAATTGCAATAGTTAAAAAACATTACTCGGCCGTTTACGATGCAAAAGTGGCCGAGTTATGCTTCGAAACGTGCCCGTTTACCATCCAAAATACGTGCATTATTGCCACAAAACCATAGCTTTTGTGTCCATAATAATGTCTTTTCTGTAAATGAATGTTAATGCTTTGCCGGTTTTTATACCATTTCATTAACATCCGTTATATGTCTGTTCTCTAGATTGAAAAAATATTTTGTCCTGAGTTTTTACCTTGAAAAATAAAGGATTATAAGTGTTAAGTGAAGAGTGAAGAACGAAGAGTGAAGAAACAGCGTTCGACGTTAGTCAATTCAAATGCTTTGTTTTTGTAAAATTTATTATCGTTGTAATATAGAAATAAGACATATGACTTTAACTCCTTTAACTACTACTAACTCCTTTAACTCCTAAAAAATCCCCGAAAGCTAAAAACGCTTTCGGGGATTTTTTTATATCATCACCTTGCAACTTTAAGTATTCTCGGACATAGGTTACTGCCGCTTACATACAGCAGCACCATTCCGTTGGGCAAGTTGTTAAGATGAGTCTTTTCTGATGTTATGCGCGTTTGCGACAACTGCTTGCCGTCGGTGGTAAATATGCGCAGCGTTGCACCAATGGCATTGCTGCTCACCGTCAAAGTGTTGTTGCTGCTGTTGTAGCTTATCACCGGCTTTTCAGTTACAGTCTGTGTTATGCCTGAAGTAAAATCATCGTCGAGCACTTCACCCATCAGGCCGTTTATGTAAACTTCAAGAGCAGTGTAGCCCTCGGCATTCTTCTTGTTGCGGTCAGAAGCATCGTTTGCGTTGAGTCCATGCTCCTTCTCCCATTCGTCAGGCATGCCGTCGCCGTCAGTGTCAGTAGGCGCCTTCTCGTTGCCGTGGTCGAGGCCGAAGCCTTCAGCATCGTTTACTGAGTCGATGATACCCTTCTTCTTTGATTTAGAACCAGAATATTTAGGCGTGCCGGTCTTTACGTCGTTGATAACGCGCTGCTCTATCACGTCGCGGTTAATGGTTCCGGCCTTTTCGAGTACTGTGTTATATGCGTCCTCGGCAGTCTCTATGTCAGTGAGCATATAAAGCGCCGGGTCATATTCGCCAACGTTGCCCATTGCCGCGTTATAGCGGTAATAAGGAGTGGCGGTAACTATGCATTCATCGGCGCGGATGTCGTCGAGCGAGTAAGTCTCTGCGCTCATTGCCTTCCAGTTGTCAGCGTTGGCAGCGTCGTTGCCCTCCATTATGTTGCCGTTGACATACCATTTGGCTGGAGCCCACGATGTGGCACCGTCGCGTGCATAGCTTGAAACAACGAACACTGAATTGTCGGGCGACTGCGGTCCCGGCTTGTAATAGTTGTTCATGAAGTTGCACTCATGCACAGAGTTCTTGCCGTTGTATGATGTAATTTCGGCAGTATTCTCTCCGCCGTAGCAAGAGTTCCAGCGTCCCCAGTTGAAGTTCACGTTGTTGGCAAACTCCATAAACACCACATAGTCCTCGCCGCGTGCACCGTTAAAGCGCGGACTGCGCGAGTCGTTTCCTGCCAGCAGGTTGTGGTGATATGTCGCCGGCGAGCCTCCCCATTGTGTTCCGTATCCGCGCACGCCTTTGGCATGTCCGGCGTCGTAAAGTCCTTCGTGAACAATGCTGTATTGAACGGTGAGGAAGTGGCTGTCGGCCGTGTTCATGTTTTCTTCCATCGACCATCCGAATGCGCAGTGGTCAAAAATGTAGTTAGAGCAGTTTTCTGTTCCGCAGGCCTGGTCTTGCTTGCCGTCGCCTGAGCGGAAACGTATGTTGCGCACAATGAAGTTCTGAGAGCCTCCGAAGTTAACCTTGTCGCCGACAATGCTTATTCCGTCGCCGGGAGCAGTCTGTCCGGCCAAAGTCCAGTCAGAACGCTTAACGCTAAGAGTGTTGTTGAGATGAATCTCTCCGTTAACGGCAAAAACTATTGTCAGAGGTTCGTCGGGATACTGATTGAAAGCCCAGCGCAGAGTGCCTTCAGTTCCGTCGTCGGCAAGAGATGTTACAGTAACCACCTGTCCGCCGCGGCCGCCTGATGTGTATTTGCCGAAGCCCTCTGCTGTCGGAAACGCGGGCACCATTGCGCCTTCTTTTACTTCAACTGCATCTGATGTCACGCCGTGGCGCGATACGCTCTTTATTGTGTATGTGGCGTTGTCGGCAGCGTCTTTGGTATAAGAAGTCTCAGTTGTCATGTCAACAAACACGCCGTCTTTATATATAAGATAGCCAGCTGCCTTGTCGTTGCCCTCCCATGTGAAACCTGTGTCTGAAACAGTAAAGTTTGTAGGTGCGGGAGCGCCGCTTAGTATTGAGTTGTAGTCGAAAGAAACGTCAGAGAATTTAGAGAAGAGGAACTCCGGATTCATGTATGCAGCAACCTCGGCGTCTGTAGCCTGATGGCTGAACGCTGCGCGCGATGATGTGTCAACCGGGTTGCCGCTCTTGTCAACGTTCTTATATTCAAAGTAAGAGCAGTTGTTCTCGGCTCCGCTCCATTCTTTCCAGCCCTTGGCGTTGATGTGTGCGTCGAGCGTACACTGTATGAACATTGTTCCGCATTTCTCCTTCCACGGACGGCCAAGATAATAGTCGCCTGCCGATACTCTCGGAGCAGGAACAATGCGGCAGTTGCGGAAGAACAGGCCTGCATAGAACTTGTCTGTACTCAGTTCGGGATAGAGAGTCTTGGTCAGTGTCAGTCCGGCGTCGCCTGCTGCGGTGATGTAGCCTCCGCCTTTAAGACATGTAATCTCGCAGTTCTCAAACCATTCCAGTCCGCTGTCGTATATAAAGTCGGTTGCGCCCTCAATGGTGCATCGTGTAAAATATCCGCGCGCGCCTATGTTTGCCTTGTATGTATCCTGGTATCCGCTTAGCAGACAGTTGTTGAATATGTGTGCGTCGCCTGCCGTAAACAGAGCCTCGGCCTGTCCCACGTTGCCGCTTGTGTTGCGTATGGTAAGGTTTTCGGCATAGAAGCGTGATGTGTAGACGTTGAGCGCGGCGCAGTCGTTATATGTGTTCTGCGGGTTGTTTGAGCCGCGGTCGACCGATGATGTCAGAATGGTGGTAGCTTTGTCTTCGCCGATGAGGCTTATAAACTTATTCTTGTTAGTCTTTGTTCCGGCATAGATGTTTTCTTCATACACGCCCGGACGTATGTATATTATTCCTCGTGCGCCTTCGCTTACGGCATTTATTGCATCCTGTATCTTAGTGTAGTCGCCTGTGCCGTCCTGCGCCACGGTGTACATCTCTACGGGAGCGTTGGCGTCGGGTGCGTTGTCGTCAGAAGTGTCTCCGCCGCCTTCAATGTCCGACAGCTCGCCCACTTCGCTCACAGGGTTGTCCTTGGCATACTGAGCCTGCTCGGCAGTAATTTCTGAGCCGAATATCTGAATCTTGTGTACACGCGGAGCCTGCTGTTGTGCGAGAGGATTAACAGCGGTTGAAAAAACGGGGTTGCCGTTGGCATCCACCTGAACGCTTGTTGTTATGTTGTCGCCGTCCCATACTCTCCAGCGTATAGACACATCGCTTGCGTTGATTACGTTCTCCATGAAGTAGCCCTGGTCGCTGAAGGAGGTGTAGCCTCTGTCGTGTTTGCCTGAACCCATCCACACCAGTGGCTGCCAGTCGCCTTCGCCTATCTTGATGTCGCATTTAATTCCGCGTCCCCATGCCGTAGACGACCATGACCATTGTATGCGCTCAACATAAGGAATGTGGTCTATTTCCATCCATCCGTGACGTGAAACTCTGTTGTTGTTTTCGTCAAGATAAGAGTTGTCGCGGCACATCTGAACAAATCCGGCTTCGCCATAGATGGGAGTCTTGCCGTCGTCGCCATATTTTATGTTGTCCTCAAGATACTTGGTGTGTCCGCTTACGGTCCAGTCGTTGGCATATTGAGTGCCGCTTCCGTTCGCGTTCTGTCCTAAATAATACTGTCTGCAGAAAGCCGCTGTAGCCCCTGCAAATCCATTGTAGGAGTTTTTGTTGGCGAATGTGCAATTGTGAAATAGCACAGGATACTTAACGCTGTTGCCGCCGTTTGCAGGAATGTCGATAATTGTGTTGACATATCCGCCTTCGTCAAACGATGGACAGTCTATGCCTGTTTCGCCTGTCCAGGTCTGTCCGGGCCACATTGCGTCGCTGAAGTTGATGTCGATAATTTTAGGATAAGCAGATGAGTTGCTCCATTCTGCCACCACCGATTCGGGGTCAAGGCTCCCCTCAATGGTTGCCCCGGCGTTAATCGTTGCCGGAACAAGAGTCGCTGCAGCTAGAGCCAGCTTTTCAATAAGTTTCATAATCTGTGATAATTAAGAAATATTCGTGATTTGTTGTTTATAGATTTCCTGTCAGTAGATGATTTTTAACTTGCGGTTAATTTAAAAGACGACCGCCTTAATGATAAAGACGGTCGTCCCGGTTAAGTCAAATAAGTGCCTTCAGCCAGCTTTACGCACTGTCTTTCGCACGATGTTGTGCTGATGCAGATGTATGAAGGCATGCACATATTTCAGATGCTTGTTTATTAATGAGTTCTGAATGTTTATTTAACGGCGAATTTCTTGCCGTTCATTATATATAGGCCTTTGCCGAGGCTGTTCTTGTCTTTGCCCACGTAGCGTCCGTCAATGCTGTATATCCTGCCGTCGTTTACAGCGGCTGAGGCGTTGTCTGTAACACCATTAATGCTTGTAGTGCCGCTCTGAACGTCGGTGTTGGCGAAGCCGATGGCATAGAGCTGGTTGCCTGAACCTGAGCCGATGATGTAATATTCGTTGCCTGCCATAACGTCAAATGCCGGACTGTGTATGCCTTTGGTATCAGTGAAGTTTGTAAGGACATATCCGCCGTAGATGCCGTTGTCTATTTCTTCCTGTGTGCCTACGCGCCATACGTAGCATGTGCGGTTGTTGCCTCCCATAGAATAAGACAATATCACGCGTCCTGATTTCTTCGCTTTGAGACTTACTATTCCGTGTTCGGCTCTTGCAATGCCGTCAACCGAATAGATGTCATCCTTGTTGTTGTTGTCGAGCGCACTTCCGAAATACATGTAAGAAGGATAGTCGGTGTTGCTGGCAACATCATGGAACCAGCTTGGAGGGAACACTCCGCACGTTAGCATGTTGGTAAGAGTCATGTCGTCGTTGTCGGCAATAACGGTGTTTGCCGGATAGACATAGCCTTCGCCCCATGAATGAGCTTCAAATCCATTTGCCAAAGCGTCTTCTGTTGACGGGAATGTTGTTACAGTGTAAGGTTCGGCAGGCAGGTCGGTGGCTGTATAGCCTGTTGTCGGATCGGGTGCGCTGTAGGTCATCTGATAAAGCTGGTTGCCGCTGTTCGACGCTATGAGCAGATAAGTTCTGTCGGCTCTAACGTTGAATGCCGAGGTGTGTATGCCTGCTGCGTTTGTTGTGCTGCACATAACGTAGTAGCCATAGACTCCGTTGTTCATCTCTTCCTCGGTAGGCATTTGATAAACATAGAACGAGCGGAGGTTGTTGCCCATGGAGTAAGACACTGTCATGCGGCCACTCTGCTTGGCGTCAATCTGGACCATTCCGTGGTCGGCTCTTGCTATTCCGGCTGCGTTATATATGTCGTCGTAATAGCTGTTTTTGTCCTGCTCCTTATTGCTGCCCCAATACATGTACAGAGGATAAGTTTCTTCGTAGGTACTCCATACACCGAAGACAGGTGAATCAACTGGAACAGAAACTTTAAGGTAGTCGTTTTCTTCAATCACTGTGTTTGCCGGAATCACGTAGCTTCCGTCAGCGCTCCACGAGTGGGCAGTCCATCCTTTAGCCTGTCCGTCGGCAACACTTGGCCATGTTATAGTGTAGTTTTGGGCCTGAAGCGAAAAACATGATGCGGTAAGCATCGCTGCGAGTAAAAAGGTTTTCTTCATAATTATCTTTTAATGGTTAGTATTATTTTAGCAAATTAATATTTTGATGAAAGTGCTTATAGCTTTAGTAATTAGTAAGACGTGACTGTTGTAGTAGATAGATTCATCATTCAGATATTTCATACACCCGTAAGACCGGTGCCGTTTTGTCTACGGTGGTCTGCCGCCTTACGGGTGTATGTAGAGTTAGTTAGTGCTGATATTCAGATGTTAAGTTCTGATTATCAATATCCCTTTCCGGGAGTAGTTCCGTATCCGTTGTCGCCATATTCGTCCTTGTTCTCAATCTGATTGAGGAAGTCGGCAGAAATAGGACGGTTGTAGTGGATGCTTTCGTTGAAGTAGCGTGCTGCGCGCGAGTTGTACAGCTTCAGGCGTTCGCCAAGTTTGTGGTGGCGCTTCAGCAGTGACCAGCGGTAAAACTCGCCTGCCATTTCGCGTGCATATTCATCAAGGATGGTGTCCTCTGTGATGTTTGTCAGCTCAGGAGCCGTTTTTCCCGGGCGTGCTGCACGGTCGCGGAGCGGTTTCAGATATTTGGCTGCTCCTGCCTGGTCGCCGAGCTGCTGGCATGCTTCAGCTGCGATGAGGTAAACCTCAGCGGTGCGCATAACCATCATGTCGCCGTTGCGGCGCTGCATGTGGTTGCCCACAACACCATTGTAACACCAGTCGTATTTGATGAGCGACGGGTAGAGTTGATAAGAGTTGGTGCCGTCAAACTGTGCAGTCTTATACTGGTCGCCGTCGAACAGATCGTCGATGTTTACTGTGAAGTAGATGCTCTTTGCCTTCTCTTCAGGAGTCTTGTAGTCTCTTGAAAGGACAATGGCAAAGCGGTCGTCGTCTTCTGCAACAGGATAGTCAACCACGTAAACGTTCTTAACGTCCTTGATAAGATTCTTTGTGTCACCGCTGTGGTCGCCCTTAGCCCATACACCTGTGGGATAATACTGGTTGCCGCCATAGGCAGATGTTGATGTTGCCATGTCTACATAAGGATAGATATACTGTCCTACGTATTGCTCTCCGATTTTGTATTTATCTGCAAGGTTCTGAGTTATTCTTACGCGGCATGCATTGTAGGGGCCAACCCATCCGGCATCAACCATAGAGAAGAGTCCGAATGCTGTAAGGAAAGTATTCTCATAACGCTTGTCCCATGAAGGGTCAAAGACATTGAGAGTGTACTTTGTAGGTGCGAGCGTGTTGTTGTTGGTGCGGCCAAGATAATAGTTGGTGTTGTCCGCGCGTGTGTAGATGTCGCTGCACTTGTAAGGGTTACAGATGGTGTATGTAAACAGGTTGTTGTTGCAGTTTACATAGTTGTACGACTCATCGTTGGCGTCGCGTCCCGATACAATGAACAGAGCCTCAGGGTTGTTGCGGTTGTTGGCCTGTGCCCAAAGGTCAGATACATCAGGATAGAGATATACGTTGTATGCAGAAGCATTGTTGATGATGTCCTCTGCCACATCTTTTGCTCTCTGCCAGTAGCTTACGCCGTTCTCGCTCAGACCTTCGCCTGCGCCCTGTGCATAGGCACGTGCAAGCAGTCCGAGAGCCGTCTTCTTGCATACTCTTGCGTAGTTGCCGCCGTAAGGCTGTACTTCAAGATCCTTAGAAGCCTCTGTTAGGTCGTTGATGATGGATGTATAGAATTCTTCAACAGTGTTGCGCACAGGTCTTACGTTGGTTTCGCCCTTGCTGATGTCTTCCTGGCTCAGCGTTACAGGGCCGTAGTAAGTTACGAGCAGCAGGTTGTAGAACGCTCTCAGAGTCTTTGCCTCTGCCGTCAGAATCTTCTTGTCATAGTCGGTTATGCCCTTCACGTTGTCAGCGTTGTTGATGACAGCGTTGCACGACGCGATGCACGAGTAAGCCTGCTTGAACACCTTGTTGCTTCCGTTGGTGTTTGTGGTCAGTCCGTCATAATATATTAGCTGCTTTGCATAGTCGGGGTTTCCTCCCGGGGTGAGCCACATATCAGTTCCGCCCTCAGCTACAGACATGAAGTCGTAGACGCTGTAGAGCTGTTCTGACAGAGGCGAGTAGCAGTAAGTTTCAAGTCCCTGCCATGCGTCGAACGACTCTATTGTAGCGTCGCCGCCGGTGGGGTTGTATTCGTCGAGCTCACAGGAAGCGAGGCTCAGCGTGCCGGCAATAATCGCCGTATATAATAATCTTGTCTTCATAAATTTAATTTTCATTTTTATTTATAACAACATTAAATTGTCTTTTGTCTGTCCCTGTATCACTTTAGAATGTGAGGTTTACTCCGAACACAAACTGCTTTGTCAGCGGATAGTCTATGCTTCCGTCCATTTCAGGGTCGTAGTTCTTCAGCAAGCTGCTCTTCTGTATTACGAGCGGATTGGTTATTGTAGCGTAAACGCGGAAGTTCTCAATGCCTGCCGACTTAGCCCATTTCTTAGGCAGGGTGTAGCCCAGGGTGATGTTCTTTATCTTGAAGAACGAACCGTCAACATAAGACAGAGCGTAATATCCGGTGTAAGTGGTTATGTCGCGTGATGAGTTGAGGGCAGGGAAGTAGTGATCCTGGTCGCCTGTCTCCTGTGTCCAATAGTCAAAGTATGTCGGGAAGTTCTTCGAACCGGTCGGATCGTAGTTTGCAAGCATGTCATACTTGATTGTCTGTCCCCAGCGCCAATAGAGATAAATGCTCAGGTCGAAGTTCTTGTATGTGAACGTGTTCTTGAATCCCATTGTCCAGTCAGGGTTCTTATGTCCGAGCACCTGATAGTCGTTGCTGCTTACAACGTAAGGATTGTCGGCAGTGTAAGTCTCGAGCACGCGCTCAATCTCGCCAGTCTCTGCGTTCTCACGCTCAACCCATTTAGAGTAAGAGCCTTCGCCGTTGTGAATCATTCCCGGCACATCAATCTTGATGTCGCCCGGCTTTGCTCCGAACACAGCAGCGTCGGCAGCCTCAGAAGTTTTCCACACACCGTTAAGTTTATAGTGGTACCATGAGTTAATGGCTTCGCCCTTCATCAGCACCAGACCGTTGTCGCCGTTGGTTACATATTCTGCGTCGGGAGTAGCCAGCTTGGTTATCTTTTCCTTGTTGTAAGTGAATGTGAGGTTAGATGTCCATGTGAAGTCCTTTGTAACGATGTTGCGGGTGTTGAGCGCAAGCTCCAGACCTGATGTCTCGGTCTCACAGATGTTCATGTTTGTCATGTAATACTCTGAAGAGTTGTATCCGCCGTTGGTTATAGGCAGCGCCTTCTGCCAGATTACGTCCTCGGTTTTGGTGAAATACCAGTCGAGAGCCATGTCGATGCGTCCGTTCAGGAAGCTTGCGTCAAGACCGATGTTAGTGTTCTTTGATTTCTCCCATCCAAGGTTAAGGTTGGCAACGTTCTGGCTAAAGTGATATGCAGGAAGTTTTGTTCCGCCCAGTCCGTAGTAGCCCTGCTCAAGCACAGATAGACTTGAATACTCGTCGATGGCAGCAGTACCTGTAACACCGTATCCGCCTCTGATCTTCAAGTTGTCGAGCCAGCTGCGTGTGCCCTCCATGAATTTCTCTTCAGAGATGCGCCATCCGAGTGAGAATGCGGGGAACACATCCCACTGGTTGCCTTCTGCCAGGCGTGAAGAACCGTCGTATCTTACTGATGCTGATGCGAGATACTTGCCTTTGTAAGAGTAGTTGACACGTCCTACAAGACCCATTCCCTTTGACATCAGGTAAGTAGAGTTAACCTTCTGGTTCTGTCCTGCTCCCAGGTTATGCCACTGATAAGTGTTAGTTGTCAGGTTGTCGGCATAAGAGTAGGTGTACTCCTGACGGTTGTGGTTCCATGACGTTACGCCGGTCAGCGTGAAGTCGTGGTCTTTGTTTATCTGGAAGTTATAAGTAAGGATATTCTCCCACTTGTAGTTGTATCCGTTAGTCTGATCAACCGATGCGTATACGCCCGAGTTGGTGCCCGTTGCGCCTGCGCCGTTGTTGAAATAATAGTTGTAAGAACCGATACCATCAAACTTATTGCTCTTGTTGAACGTGAGCGAAGCGTTGAGGCGGCTCTCAAGTGTGAGTCCCTTCAGCGGTGTTATGCGGATATACGGATTGAGATAAACACGCGTAATCTGATTGTTGTTGCGGTAGTTGCCCTTGTTGTTTACCAGCAGGCTCACCGTGCCGCTGCCTGGAACGGTCTCAACGTTGGCGTTGCCGTCCTCGTCATACAGCGAGCCTATAGGACTTGCCTGCAGTGCGCGGTCAAGTTTCGCGTATGCGGTGTTCTTGTAGACATAGCTTCCCTGCATGTTCACACCGATGGCGAGCCATTTCTTCAGCTCGTGGTCAACGCGAATGTTTGTAGAATAAACCTTGTAGTCGTCGTTCTCATACTGTCCCTGCTCGTCGGTATAGTTGAGCGACATGTAAGCCTTTGTCTTCTCTGTTCCGCCGCTGACCGATATAGAGTAGTTCTGTATCACGCCCGTCTTGAGCAGAGCGTCTGCCCAGTCGATAAATTGTCCTTTCTGATATGCGTCCCATGCGTTGGTGTTGCCCAGCACGCTTGCGTCGTCGATATATCCTCCCGACTCAATCTGTGCCTGCTTGCGCATGTTGAAGTAGCCCGGTCCGTCGTACACTTTTGGCACTTCCGACCATCCGTTGATACCCACGTATGCGTTGAAGTTAACCTTAGCCTTGCCTTCCTTTCCGCTCTTTGTCGTAACGATGATTACACCGTTGGCACCTGCCGAACCATAAACGGCAGTAGACGATGCGTCCTTGAGCACCTCAATGCTCTCAATGTCGTTGGCATTGATTGTGCTGAGGTTGCCCGGCATACCGTCGATTATCACGGTCGGGTCGCCGCTTGCGGTAAACGAGCGCGTACCGCGCAGCTGCATACTTATTGAAGCACCGGCCTGTCCGCTCGACTTGGTGATGTCGAGTCCGGCCACTTTGCCCTGCAATGCCTCCACCGGGTTAGATGACGGTGTGAGGGTTATGTCTTCTGCCTTTACAGAAGTTACTGCACCGGTAAGGTCGCGCCTTTTCATCGTACCGTAACCTACAACCACTACGTCGTCGAGTTCAGTAGCCGAGTCAGGCTCCATCTTAATCTGCAGCGATGTAGAGCTTGCTCTTACTGTCTGTGTGGCATAGCCGATGTAGCTTATCTCAAGCTGGTCTCCGGCATTTGCCGCAATCGAGAAGTTGCCGTTTACGTCGGTTACTGCTGCTGCCTTGCTGCCTTTCAGTCTGACTGTAACCCCGATGAGCGGTTCGCCAGTTTCGTCAGTGATATTACCCTTCACCACGCGGCTCTGCTGAACCACCTGTACCGCCATTTCTTTGGCGTCGGCATTCTCAGCATATCCGCAGGCGGGTATGCACAAGAGGGCTGACAAGCCGAAAATGACAGAAGTTTTTGTCAGGGCTTTGCCTGAATAATGCTTCATGTTTTTTCCCATATTCTTATTTCTGATGTTAAATGTAAATGACAAAGTAATCCCATGTCCGGTTGTAGCGACACTTTTTGTCGTCGTGTCAAGATGTGCCCGAACATATATTTAGCGCTCTGCGAATTATTGTTTTAATAGGTTAAGACTAAATGTTCAAATATGAAAAAAATCACATATAAAGTTTGCAGTAGTTTTTCAAAACTTAAGTGAAATTTCTCTATGACAGCTTGATTTTTAATTCCTAAAGGCTTTATGTTTTTCCTTATATTAGGTTCATTTTATCATTTGCAAATATAGACCTTTTTTCATTTAGAAAAAGAAAAAGCCGTAAAAAAGACGGCATAATATCAAAAAAGATAGTTTTTTGCTCAAAAATTAGTATTCTGTCATGTGTTTTTTAGTCGTCAACACTATCTTCATGCATTAGTCATGCCGTTGCACGTCATGAGCTGCGTATAAGCGTCGGCTTATTTTTAAATCATTCTAAATAAGCAAATGACCGTGTTCCGTCCACAATCGGTTTATTCTCAAATACATATATGCCATTGCTGATTATTGCGCTAATTGCATGTTGAGGCTTCGGTCTTTGTCTTTATCTGTTTTGCGTGGTATCATATCTTCGGCAAGATTTATTGTCGGTTGCTTGTTCTATATATATTTAAGGTGAAATTTGTTTCCTTCTGCATCCGTTGTCGTGCTTGTGTCAATACATGACTAATATGTCACAATCACGTGATTTTTAACATTGTGAGAAAAATAATTAACAATTCGATTTTTATATAAAATAGAATTATAGTGTTAAAACATTTAACTCTTTCTGCTCTATTTCATTGGTTTTTATTCGCTTTTCAGTTAGTTGTCTTCCCGTTTGTGGCCTTTTATGTTGCAAAAGGTATCGTATTACACTGCAAAACACTGCCTTTTACATCCCGGAATGTGGCCTTTTGTAAGACGAAAGACTATGTTTCAGCAGTTCCTTGGCTGTCTCTTATCATGCGTATGCGTATAAGTTGCTGATATATAGCATTATACAAAAATGCTGAATTTGTGCGTTTTTACGTATGAAATGTAATTGAATATGCAATATTCTCATTTTAACTATTCTTAATTAACATAATTAACAGTATTTCACATAGTGTCGCCCCTTTTGTAAAGCTATAGATTTTTTCTTTCTTTCATATAAGTTTCGTCAGGTTAAATTATCTTGTTCAGGCTGTCGTCCCGGTTATGGCTCATTCCGGCTGTATGCGCTGGCTGATAGCATCGTGTTCCGTTGCATGTCCTGTTGTTGTGTATGTTCGCTTTGTCATGCCTTTTGAGGCATTGTAAGGCATAAAAGACGGTTCTGAAGTGAATTTCTTTATAAATATTGTGTTACAGACTGCATAAAAACAGAAAAATATTTGCTAACCTGCGATTTTATTGCTAATTTTGCAGCGTTCAGTGGAATGAGGGGCTTTACGAAGTCCCTCATTTTATTTTAAATACCCGTTTATGATAGACAAAAACGTAGTAAAAAATTTAGTTGACGAGTGGCTTAAGGACAAGGAGTATTTCCTGGTAGACATCGAAATCAGCCAAGACGACAAGATTGTAGTTGAAATTGACCATGCCGACGGTGTGTGGATTGAAGACTGTGTGCAGCTCAGCCGCTTCATTGAGGATCATTTGAGCCGCGATGAAGAAGATTATGAGCTTGAGGTGGGCAGCGCCGGACTGGGCCAGCCATTTAAAGTGCCGCAGCAGTATGTCAATTTTGTCGGAAAAGAAGTTGAGGTTCTCGACGCCGACGGCAAGAAATTCCGTGGCGTGCTCAAGGCCGTTGACGGACGCAACTTCACCGTTACGGTAAGCGAGAAGGTAAAGAAAGAAGGCTCAAAGCGCCCCGTGCTGACAGACGTAGACCATGAGTTCAGCATGGACAGCGTGAAATACACAAAATATCTGATTAACTTCAAATAGTTTTGTAGCTCCCGTTTATTGTGGGCAAGACGTGAGCCTGTGGCGGCAGCGCCGCCGTTTGTGACGATAATAATAAAATAAAAATATACAGACAGCTATGGTAGCAAGAAAGAAAGAAGAAGAAACCGTGAGCATGGTTGACACCTTCAAAGAGTTTAAGGATACCAAGAACATCGACCGCACCACTCTTATGAGCGTGCTGGAAGAGAGTTTCCGCAATGTCATCGCCAAGATTTTCGGCAGCGATGAGAACTTTGACGTTATTGTCAACCCCGACAAAGGCGACTTCGAGATTTACCGTAACCGCATCGTTGTGGCCGACGGAGAGGTGAAAGACCAGAACAAGGAGATAGCGCTCAGCGACGCAAAGAAGATAGAGCCCGACTATGAGGTGGGCGAGGAAGTGAGCGAGAAGGTTGACTTCAGCAAGTTTGGCCGCCGCGCCATACTTAATCTCCGCCAGACATTGGCTTCAAAGGTGCTTGAGCTTGAGCACGACAGCCTCTACAACAAGTATAAAGACCGCGTGGGCCAGGTTATCGCCGGCGAGGTTTATCAGGTGTGGAAGCGCGAGGTGCTGCTCGTTGACGACGAGAACAACGAACTTATCCTGCCCAAGTCGGAGCAGATACCTCACGATGTTTACCGCAAGGGCGAGACAGTTCGCGCCGTGATTAAGGAGGTTAACAACGACAACAACAACCCGAAGATTATCCTTTCGCGCACAAGCAACATGTTCCTTGAGCGTCTGCTTGAGGCTGAAGTGCCCGAAATTGCCGACGGACTTATAACCATCAAGCGCATTGCCCGCATGCCGGGCGAGAGAGCCAAGATTGCCGTTGAGAGCTACGACGACCGTATAGACCCGGTTGGAGCCTGTGTCGGCGTTAAGGGTAGCCGCGTTCACGGCATTGTACGCGAGCTGTGCAACGAGAACATCGACGTTGTTAACTACACCGCAAACATCAAGCTCTTCATACAGCGTGCGCTCAGTCCAGCAAAGATTTCAAGCATCAACGTAGACGAGGAGAACAAGAAGGCAGAGGTTTATCTCCGTCCTGAAGAAGTGTCTCTGGCTATCGGCCGCGGCGGTATGAACATCAAGCTTGCCAGCATGCTTACTGAATATACAATCGACGTATTCCGCGAGCTCGACGAAAGCGAGGTCGACGAGGATATCTATCTCGATGAGTTCTCTGACGAGATCGACCAGTGGATTATCGACTCGATCAAGGGCATTGGTCTCGACACTGCGAAGGCTGTGCTCAACGCTCCGCGCGAGATGCTTGTTGAGAAAGCCGACCTTGAGGAAGAGACCGTTGACAACGTGCTGAAGATACTCAGAGCCGAGTTTGAAGGAAATTAAGTAGTTCATAATTCATAATGCATAATTCATGATCAGGCCTTCGGGCTGCTGGGTTGGCATTATGAGGCTCTGGCCGCCGGATGGGCGCCGCGTGCGCCCGTCTGACCATCATGCCAATTATGAATTATACATTCTTGGGGTATTTTACGAATTATGAATTATTAAACAAATTTCGGCAACAGCCAATTACTAATTAAGAAAATGAGCATAAGATTAAATAAAGCAATACGTGAATTGAATATAGGACTCCAGACCGCAGTTGAGTTCCTGAAAAAAAGAAGTGACCTCGGAGAGGTTAAAGAAGAACTGAGCTTCAAGCTCAGCGACAGTCAGTATAATGCCCTCGTTGAGGCGTTCAAGTCAGACAAAGAGGTGAGAAACCAGGCCGAAAAGCTGCTGCTGAAGCATCCGAAGGACAAAAAACGCCAGTCTGACAACAACAGAGAGCAGAAATCAGACAGCACTGTAAGAAATATCAGAACACAGAAATACACACCTCTGGGAAAAATCGACCTCGACAGCATAGGCAAGAAACCGGCTCCGAAACCGGCTCCGGCGCCTGCAAAGCCTGCCGAGACAGCAAAGCCCGAGCAGCCTAAGGCTGAAGTTAAAGAGCCGGTAAAGGCTGAGGCTCCTGCCCAGAGCAACGATAAGAAGGCACAGCAGCCTGTAGAAAAGAAACCGGCTGAGCCGGTGCAGACGGCACCCAAGGCTCAGGCCGTTGCCGAAGAGAAGAAACCAGAGCCTAAACCCGCGCAGCCGGAGCATAAGGACGAGCCCAAGCCGGCTCAGGCTCAGGCACCTGCAGCTAAACCCGCAGAGGCAGAGAAACCCAAGGAAGAGAGCAAGATATTCACACTGAAGAGCGAGAAGAAACTTGCACCCAAGGTTAATGTGCTGGGAAAGATTGACCTCGACTCGCTCAACCAGAGCACACGC
>ULQW01056781.1_pt1 | contig 16362 bp, 13 predicted proteins | sample 1954921 | NCBI WGS metagenome assembly ULQW01 (sample SAMEA4835666, study PRJEB28245) | human gut metagenome | biome: gut microbiome; material: fecal sample | place: Denmark | collected 2008
CGTTTTGGTCATAAAAAAAGGGGACTTTTTCAGTGCCCTCCGAACGAGGGGTATAGGTCGAGGAAAGCCGTGTCGAAACTGTTCATGAAAGTAGCCGCATCCTCTTCCGAAAGGCGCGACGACGATGCCGTATTGAGCAAGTCGTTGACCTGGCCTACCTTAATTTTGCGCTTCACAAGAGTCTCAAACTTGCTCAGACGGTCGATGTATTTGGCGCAAAGGTCGATGTAGAGTTTAGCCAGACGTTCGCGTCGGCTGTTTGTGTCGAGCAATCGTGAGTTGAGAGTATTAAGTTTGTCGTTGAGCGACGACAGCAGGTTGTTGCTCTCGGATAGCTCGTGTCGGTGGCGTGCCAGCAGTCGGTTTTGTCGGCTGTAGAAGTATAGCAGCACTACAACGAACGCGAATAGGATAGACACTCCGAACAATGCGAAGCGCATGATGTTGTTCTGCGATGACAGCTTTTCGCGATAGGTCGACACGATGACGGGCAGTTTCTGCGATATTTCAATGATACGCAGTCGGTTGTTGTAGTTCTTGGCGTCGTCCATAGCAAAATTGATGTAGCGCTCGGCGAGCAGAATGTTGTCGTCGCCCTTCTTGAACAGATACATTGCAAGGTCTTGCATGGCGAGGTTTTCGCGCGTACAGTTGAGCAGGTCGCTAATGCATGCGCGCAGCATGTACTCCTCATACTTGTTGTTATTGTTGTTGGCGCTGTAGTTGTTGGCAATGGCATACGATGCCATGGCATACCATCGCGACTCTACGGGGGCTGTACTCAGAGTCTTGAAGTAGTGCTCCAGGGCGCGCTTGTCGTTGCGTTCCACATATATAAAATACTCACCCCAGAAGAAATTGTAGTAAGAGTCGGTAGGGCGGAGCATCGTTACAGCCTGCTTCAGGTAATTGTTGGCACGCTCGTGATAGCGTGGCGAATAGTAATAGTCGTGACAGTAGTCAGCCCAATAGGTGTAGATGAAGTAGTAGGCTATGGTATAGTCGAACCGTAGTTCCTTGTCGAGGTGTGTCGAATCAATCTCGTCAAGCAGCGCAATGGCTTCGCCATAGAGTCCGCCTATGCCCAGCAGCGACGCTTTCTTAATGCGGCATTTGTCGTGATGGAATTTGTCACCGATGCGGTCGGCAAGCGTTATAGCCTTGTCGGCATACACCATGGCAGAGTCAAATTGAAAAACGAAGTACTCATCGTACAGCTTGTCGTAAGCCGAAAGCAGCGTTTCGGGCTTTTGGCTTTTGTGTGCCATCGACTTGTAGAAGTCGATGCGTGCCTGCTTCTTGCCGTATATCTGCGTTATGTTGTCTATAATGCTGTCAATACGCTGTATAAGCTCGCCGTTGGTGTCTGCCATTGAGGAGGTGGCGGTGGCAATAAAGAGTATGATAATGGCTATGTAACGTTGCATAGAGTGAATTGTTAGTGGTTTCTATAGGCTTCTGCAAATTTACAAATTTTGCAGAAATAACATATTAGATGATTGCCTTTTTTTCTTTCCTATTCATATTTTTTCATTGATTCCCCCTTGCTTTGATAATATTATTGCTTTTCGGACGATGTACTTGGCAGTGTGAATGCGCTTTTGTAAATATCTGATTATCATATTGTTAATATTTTATTTAGTCATAGACGTGTACATATTGGGTACTTTAATGAACAACTTATGAAAATAAATTCTACATTTGCAACCGTCATAACGACACAACAACTAAAAACCAATAGTATGAACAAAACCAATCGAAAATGGATCAGCCAGATTGTTGCTTGTTCGTTTCTTGCAATGTTGCCCATAGGCGCATACGCACAGAACAATAAGACAATACATGGTGTAGTGAAGGATGCCAATGGTGAGACTATCATTGGAGCCTCCGTTGGACAAAAAGGCACTAAAAACGCCACAGTAACCAACCTTGACGGAGAATTCTCGATTTCAGTTCCCGACAATGCAGTACTCGAAATTTCGTACATCGGCTACAACAACCAGCGTGTTGCCGTAGGTGGCAAGTCGTCGCTTGAAATCGTATTGACCGAAGATGTCCACAAACTCAACGAAATTGTCGTTGTAGGTTATGGCGTTATGAAGAAGAAAGACCTCACCGGAGCTGTCGGTTCGCTTGCTGCCAAGGACATAGAGAACTCGCCGGTAGCCAACATCGGACAGGCCATTCAGGGTAAGATAGCAGGATTGCAGGTTGTAGATGCCGGCAAGCCGGGCGACAACGTTACTATTAAGGTGCGCGGTATGGGTTCTATCAACAACTGCGACCCTCTTGTAGTAATAGACGGAGTGCCAACCGACCTCGGCATCAATGCCATCAACATGGCAGACGTAGAGCGTCTGGACGTGCTGAAGGACGCTTCGGCAACGGCAATATACGGTAGCCGCGGTGCCAACGGTGTCATAATGATAACCACCAAGAAGGGAAAGGAAGGCAAGGGACGCCTCTCGCTCTCTGCCAATCTTGCCGTGCAGAATGCCACACGTACTCCCGACCTGCTCAATGCAAGCCAGTATGCAGCGCTGAGCAACGACATGATGAACAATTCGGGCAACACCGCCAATCCCGAATGGGCAGATCCGTCGGCTCTCGGCAAAGGAACCAATTGGGTAGACGAGTTGTTCCGTACCGGATATATGCAGAACTACACGTTGAGTTATTCGGGTGGCAGCGACAAGGCACACTATTATGTGTCGGGAGGCATGCTCGATCAGACGGGTATTGTAAGAAGCGTCAAGTACCGCCGATTCACCTTCCAGCAGAACTCTGATGCCCAGGTGCAGCCTTGGTTGAAGATGACATCCAACATAACCATTTCGGCCGACCGCAAGCAGCAGGGCAGTTATGACATGGGCAATACATACAGAGCACTGCCCGTCTTTGCCGTTAAGGACGCCAGCGGCGAGTGGACCGGACCTGAGGGCAATTCGCTTTGGTATGGCAGCGTACGCAACCCGATCGGCCCAACCACAACCGACCGCAGCAGCACTAAGGGCTATAACCTCCTTGGCAATATCTCGGCAGAGGTGACTTTGGCTAAGTGGCTCAAGCTGAAGAGCACGTTCGGCATTGACGCCAAGTTCTGGTATAACGACAGCTATACCCCCAAGCACAACTGGAAACCCTCGCCCGTTGAGGAGAGCAGCCGCTACAAGAGCGACAACAAGTCGTTCACATATCTTTGGGACAACTATTTCATCTTCGACCATACGTTCGCCAAGAAGCATCACGTAGGACTGATGGCTGGTACATCGGCACAGTGGAACAACTTCGACTATCTCAACGCACAGAAGAACGTGTTCGCTTATGATGGCGTACACGAGATGGACAACGGCGAGAAGATGCATGCCATCGGCGGCAACGAGACCGAATGGGCGCTTATGTCGTATATGGCACGACTTAATTATGAGTATGCCGACCGCTATCTTCTTACCGCTACAGTACGCCGTGACGGCTCGTCGCGCTTCGGCCGCAACAACCGTTGGGGAACATTCCCGTCTGTATCGCTGGCATGGCGCGCTTCTGAAGAAGAGTGGTTCCCGAAGAACAATATTCTCAACGACCTCAAGATACGTGCTGGATACGGCGTTACGGGCAGTCAGGCCAGTGTGGGCAACTACAGCTATCTGGCTTCGTACAACACCAGCGTATATCCGTTCGGCAAGACAGGAACAGAACAGTCGGCACTCATTTCGGCAACGCTTGCCAATCCTAACATTCATTGGGAGCAGGTGGCGCAGACCAACATTGGCTTCGATGCAGCACTCTTCAATCAGCGTGCCCGCCTCACATTCGACTATTATATAAAGAATACGACCGACATGCTCGTAAAGGCTTCCATCCCAATCACTTCGGGATTTGAGGACACAAGCACCACTTACACCAATGCCGGAAAGGTTCGCAACACGGGTTTTGAGGTTTCGCTCAATACCGTCAACATTCAGGGTCCGCTGCAGTGGGAGACAGGTATCGTCTATACATACAACCGCAACAAGATAAAGAGTCTCAACAGCGACGTGCCTTACTATATCAATCAGGTGAACAACTCGTACGTAACGATGCTCGCCAACAATCTGCCCATCAACGTGTTCTACGGTTATGTCACCGACGGAATATTCCAGAACGAGCTGGAAGTAAAAGAACACGCCATTCAGACAGGTGCCGAGCCTGGCGACATACGCTTCAAGGACCTCACCCCCGACGGTGTTATCAACGACAACGACCGCACCGTGATAGGCAATCCTAACCCCACCCACATCTTCTCGATGAGCAATACGCTCGCATGGAAGGGTCTGGAACTGTCGGTATACTTGCAGGGCGTGGCTGGCAATAAGATATTCAATGCCAACAAGATAGACCTTACGGGCATGTCGGCAGCCTACAACCAGCTCACCGACGTGCTGTCACGCTGGCATGGCGAGGGCACAAGCACCACGATGCCACGTGCCGTTTATGGCGATCCCAACCAAAACAACCGCATCAGCGACCGCTTCGTTGAGAACGGTGCATACTTGCGTCTGAAGAGCATTTCGCTCTCTTACAATGTGCCGCAGCAGTGGCTTCGTGCCCTGACACTCAATTCTGCACGCATCACATTCTCTTGCGAGAACGTGGCAACGATAACCGGATACTCAGGTTTCGACCCCGAAGTGGGTGTCAACGGAATCGACCTCTCAAGCTATCCCATCTCGCGCACGTTCAACATCGGATTAAACCTAAACTTCTAACAACTGAATCATTATGAAAAAGATATTTATTCTGGCTCTCAACATAGCGCTTGTAGGCTCGATGTGTTCATGCAGCGACTTCCTCGACCGTGAGCCTAAGAACACAGTCGACCCCGAAACGACGGTCGACGAGGACGTGGCGGTGTCGATGGCAAATGCCTGCTATCGTACACTCCAGTCGTCGAATATGTACAATCAACGTCTGTGGACTCTCGACATCGTTGCTGGTAACAGCATAGTAGGCGCTGGTGGAGGTACCGACGGCATTGAGACCGTTCAGGCTTCCAACTTCACCACGCAGAGCGATAATGGTATGGCGCTGTACATGTGGCGCTCGCCTTGGATCGGTATCGGACAGTGCAACATCCTCATCAATGCTCTCGAAGACAAGAATCCGGAAAAGGGCACCATTTTGGGACGTTCGCTCGGTGAGGCTTACTTCCTCCGTGCACATTATTATTATATACTTGTACGCTTGTATGGTGGGGTACCTCTGCGTCTGAAGCCGTTCAATCCAGGCGAGAGCACGGACATAGCACGTGCTTCAGTTGACGAGGTTTACAAACAGATAATTGACGATACCAATCGCGCAGCCGATCTGCTTCCTGCCAAAAGCCAGCTTGATAACGACAATCTTGGACGTGCTACGAAGGACGCAGCCTATACAATGCTCGCCGATATATACCTCACACTCGCTCCCGACAACAATGAATACTATCAGAAGGTTGTGAGCCTGTGCGACGATGTGACAGCTCTTGGCTACGATCTAAGCCAATGCACGTACGAATCAAACTTTGACGCTACCATCAACAATGGTCCTGAGTCAATCTTCGAAGTGCAGTTCTCTGGCAATACCGAATACGATTTTTGGGGAAACAATCCGCAGTCGAGCTGGCTGTCGACATTCATGGGACCACGAAACTCCAACTTTGTGGCAGGATCTTACGGATGGAACCTGCCTACAGAAGAGTTCATGTCGCAGTATGAGGAAGGCGACAAGCGCAAGGACCTTACCGTATTGTATGATGGCTGTCCCGATTTTGACGGCATGACATACAAGAGCAGCTACTCAACTACCGGATATAACGTGCGCAAGTTTCTCGTTTCAAAGAGCGTATCACCAGAATATAACACCAATCCTGCCAACTTTGTGGTGTATCGCTATGCCGATGTGCTGCTTATGAAGGCTGAGGCTCTCAACGAGCAGGGCAAGACTGCTGAGGCAGCCGAGCCTCTTAACATTGTCCGTCATCGTGCCGGACTGCCTGGAGTGAGTGGATTGTCGCAGGAAGCTATGCGCGAAAAGATCATACACGAACGTCGTATTGAACTGGCGTTTGAGGGCCATCGCTGGTTTGACATGATACGCTTGCAGCATGGCGACTATGCCGTGAAGTTCCTCAAGTCCATCGGAAAGTCGCGCGTCACAAAGGAACGCCTGCTCTTCCCCATCCCGCAGACGGAGAGAGACGCCAACAAGCTGATGACACAGAACCCTGGATATTAAAGGTCAAGAAACATTATAAACAATAAAAAAAGAATCAATATGAAACGATATATAAATTGCATTCATAGTCTGTTGGCTCTTCTTTTCATCGGCTTCGCACTCTCCGCTTGCTCAGACCAGGACTACACCGAACTGGACAAAGGACGCGACCAGCTGACAATCACGGCTGACCAAGCCCTGTCTGCTCTGGAAGAGACCAACCATGCAAGTGACGCCGTCACCCTGAACTGGACCACTGGCAACAATTACGGTACCGGCAACCGCATCAGCTATCGTCTGGAACTGGCTAAGGCTGGCACCGACTTCGCCCAGCCTTACGTGGCTGTGGACGAACAGACGCAGACTTACACGTGGAGTGCCAACGTGGAGAATCTTAACAACATCATTCTCGACAAGATGGGAGGCACCGTTGGCACACCCATTGACATCGAAGCACGCGTCACTGCCATAGTTAGCGGCGTGGAAGAGACACAGACTGCCACCACGCAGTTCACCGCTACACCATACGAACCCGTCACATCCACATTGTATATTATAGGTAGCGCAGCTCCAAACGGATGGAGCGCCGACAATGCATCGGAGATGACACGAACCACCAACGGCCTCTTCACTTGGGAAGGCAAGCTCAATAGCGGCGAGATAAAGTTCATAACCACTCTCGGACAGTTTCTGCCTTCATACGGACGCGGCGACAACGGTGGTCCAGTGCTCCGCACAAGCGACGACCAACCCGACGAGAAATGGACCATCGACGAAGCACACGACTATAAGGTGACCGTGGATTTGCTTGCTGCTACAGTCAGCATAGAGAAGACAGAAGGCATAAGCCCTGCCTTCGACCAGCTCTTCTTTGTCGGCAATCCAACCGGATGGGGCTTTGAACCGATGACACAGGATGCTCTTGATCCCTTCCTCTTCCGCATGGGACGCTACTTTGAGCAGGGAGTTGGCGGCGAGTTTAAGTTCGGAACATCCATGAACTCATGGGAGAACATGTATAAAGCCACACAGGCAAACGCTCCTTACACAGACAAGAGCATGGAATTCGTATCTGGTTTCGACCCCGACAACAAGTGGAATCTGCAGGACAGCGAGACCGGCAAGGCTTATAAGATATGCGTTGACATTCGTTCGGGCAAGGAACGTATGATGATGAGCGAGTTCACTCCATACGAAATGATATACCTTGTAGGTGATGCTACACCCAACGGATGGGATCTTGGCCATGCCACACCGATGACTTCTACAGCGAGTCCTTATGTATTCACATGGACAGGTCAGCTCAACGCAGGCGAACTCAAGTTCTCTTGCGACAAGCAGAGCGACTGGTACGGAGCGTGGTTTATGCCTTCTGCTCCCGATGCCGAACCAAAGGGTACTGCCGAGCAGGCTCTCTTCATCAACAAGAGTGACGAAACACTTAAATCGCAGTATCTGACTGTGAACGTTAGCGACCTCGACTACAAGTGGAAGATAACATCGTCGGGCACATACACCATAACGCTCGACCAGCTCAACGAGACCGTAACAATCTCAAAAAAATAACAATCTAACAAAAGCATAAAATGAAAATGAATGTATTGCTAATGGCGTTGCCGTTATTGATAGGCTCATGCAGCGATGACAACAATAGCTACAACGATCCCGCTACCGTTCCTACGGACATTATACAGACCGTGGTGAAGACCACAGCCGACCTCTCGCTCACTGTCACTACAGACAAGGCGGCATACAAACCGGGCGAGACAGTACGCTTCAACGTGACTGACGGTACTCTGCCTGCATCGGCTCGCATACGCTACCGTCATGGTTCTGAGGTGATAGCCGACGAAAACTTAGGTTCAACTTCGTGGACATGGACAGCTCCGCAAGCTGATTATACAGGCTATATGGCCGACATATACACAGCTGACGGCAACAATCAGCAGACCATCTACGCCACTATTGGCGTAGATGTGTCGAGCGATTGGGCGCGATTCCCACGCTATGGCTTCATAGCTTCATACGGTAGCGACCGCACTTCGGATGTTATTGCTTCCGAATTGTCTTTTCTCAACCGCTGCCACATTAATGGATTGCAGTTCTACGATTGGCAATACAAGCAGCATTGGCCGCTCGGCGGCACACCAGGCAATCTGCTCGAGAGCTACAAGGACATTGCCAACCGCGACAACTACACTTCGGTGGTGAAGGACTACATTGCCCAGGCACATTCGTTGGGCATGAAGGCAATGTTCTACAATCTCTGTTTCGGTGCATTTGACGATGCAAAGGCTGATGGAGTGGACGACCATTGGTATATATATACCGACCAGAATCACTCTAAATGCGACCGCCATCAGTTGCCGTCCGACTGGAAGAGCGACATATATCTTGTCGATCCGTCGAACAAAGACTGGCAGAATTACCTTGCCGACCGCAACGACGATGTGTATGAAGCACTCGATTTTGACGGATTCCATATCGACCAGCTTGGCTCACGTGGCACCGATTACGACTATTATGGATCGCAGGTGAATCTGCCTAACGGCTATGCATCGTTCATACGAACTATGAAAGAGCGTCAGCCCGACAAACGTCTGGTGATGAATGCCGTCAGTAATTATGGCTCAGACAAGATTGTGTCAACAGGATGCGTTGACTTTATGTACTCCGAATTGTGGGATGGTGAAGACAAGTTCAGTGACCTCCATGACATATTGAAGGCCAATCGCCTGTATTCCGGCAATACGTTAGGTCAGGTGTATGCCGCATATATGGACTACGGACACAATAAGCCGGAGTTCAATACACCCGGAGTGCTGCTCACCGATGCCGTAATGTTCGCCCTCGGAGCATCACATCTCGAACTCGGAGCAGGACATATGCTGAGTTCAGAATACTTCCCTTATGCCGATGTGAAGATGAGCGCCGGACTGAAGAAGCAGATAGTGGCGTACTACGATTTCCTTACAGCCTATCAGAACCTGCTTCGCAACGGTGGAACAGAGACACAATGCGATATTGCAGCAGCCAAGTCTGTGGTAACGATTAATGCATGGCCGCCCGTACTTGGCAACGTAACGGCATACAGCAAGAGCGTAGACGGCAAGCAAGTGGTGAGTCTGCTCAACTTCCGTCAGGCTAACAGCTTGAGCTGGCGCGACAAGAACGGAACGATGCCCGAGCCCGAAGCCATCGACAACCTAACATTGCGTATGCGTGCAAAGAACGTAAAGAAGCTGTGGGTGGCATCGCCCGACCAACTCGGAGGCGCTCCGCAGGAACTGCAATATCGTCAGGATGGCGACTTCGTTGTATTTACCGTTCCGCAGCTTAAGTATTGGACAATGATTGTTGTAGAATAAATAAGCCAGTACACATGAAGAAACTGTTGTTTTCAGCACTTGCACTTGCCCTCACATTGGGGGCAGGTGCGCAGACTGTGACATCGCCAGACGGCAACGTTTCGGTGAAGTTCTATCTGCAGGACGGACGTCCCACGTATGAGATGACATACAAGAAGAAGGAAGTGATACGTCCGTCGCATCTCGGAGTGGAACTTGCCAAGGACAAGCATGCATCCAACGAGATGAAGGAACAGAGCCTCATGGACGGGTTCACGGTGAAGAACACGCAGACTGCCACGTTCGATGAGACATGGCGACCGGTATGGGGCGAGACCGCAACTATACGCAACCATTACAACGAACTTGCAGTAACGCTCAATCAGGCTTCAATGCAACGTGATATCTGCATTCGTTTCCGTGTCTACGACGACGGTATGGGACTGCGCTATGAGTTTCCGCAACAGCCCAAGCTCAACTATATCGTAGTGAAGGAAGAACACACCCAGTTTGCAATGGCGGGCGACCATACAGCCTATTGGATTCCGGGCGACTACGACACGCAGGAGTATGAGACCGTAATATCGAAGATGAGCGAGATACGTTCGAAAATGAAGGCAGCCATAACGTCCAATGCTTCGCAGACATCGTTCTCACCTACGGGTGTACAGACATCACTGCAGCTCAAGACCGACGACGGTCTCTACATCAATCTGCATGAAGCCGCCTGCGTCAACTTCCCCACAATGCACCTCAATCTCGACGACAAGAACATGGTGTTCGAGTCGTGGCTCACGCCAGACGCTACGGGTATGAAGGGATATGTACAGACTCCGTTCAACACACCGTGGCGTACGGTGATTGTAAGCGACGATGCCCGCGACATGCTTGCGTCCAACCTCATACTCAATCTCAACGAGCCGTGCAAGATAGAGGATACGTCGTGGATTCATCCTACTAAGTATTGCGGAGTGTGGTGGGAGATGATAGCCGGAGGCAAGCAGTGGAGCTACACCTTCGATCTGCCTTCGGTGCATCTTGAAAGCCTAGACTATTCAAAGTGCCGGCCGCACGGACAGCATCCTGCCAATACCGAGAATGTGAAGCGTTATATTGATTTCGCTGCCAAGAACGGACTTCAGGAGGTGCTGGTAGAGGGTTGGAACATCGGATGGGAAGATTGGTTCGGTCATTACAAGGACTATGTGTTCGACTTCCAGACACCTTATCCCGACTTCGACATAAAGTATCTCAACGACTATGCCCACTCCAAGGGCGTGAAACTGATGATGCACCACGAGACGAGCGGATCCACACAGAACTACGAGCGTCATCTGGAGGCAGCCTATACGCTTATGAACAAGTATGGATATGATGCCGTGAAGAGCGGCTATGTGGGCGACATCATTCCACGAGGCGACTACCATTATTCGCAGTCGACCAACAACCACTATCTCTACTGCATCAAGGAGGCGGCCAAGCATCACATAATGGTCAACGCGCATGAGGCTACACGTCCTACTGGATTGTGCCGTACATGGCCTAATCTCGTAGGCAACGAGTCGGCACGAGGCACAGAGTATGAGGCATTCGGAGGCAGTGAGCCTTACCATACGGTCATTCTGCCGTTCACCAGATTGCAGGGTGGTCCGATGGACTATACTCCCGGCATATTCGTAACGAAGCTGAGCGAGTGGTGCAACAATAAATCCAATGTCAACACAACGCTCTGCGGACAGTTGGCACTCTATCTAACTATGTACTCGCCGTTGCAGATGGCAGCCGATCTGCCTGAGAATTACGAGAAGTATGACGATGCTTTCCAGTTCATTCGCGACGTAGCTTGCGACTGGGACGACTCTCGCTATCTGGAAGCCGAGCCTGCCAAGTATATCACAGTAGCCCGCAAAGCTAAAGGAACAGACAATTGGTTTGTGGGCGGAAAGTGCGATGCCGAAGGCCATCAGTCGGTAGTGCGCCTCGATTTCCTTGACAAAGGACGCAAGTACGACTGCGCCATCTATCAGGATGCACCCGATGCTGATTATGAGAAGAATCCTTCAGCCTACGTCATCACCCATCGTACGGTAAAGAAGGGCGATGTGCTGAAGCTGAAGCAGGCGCGCGGCGGAGGATTTGCCGTAAGTCTGATGGCGAAATAAAAACGTTTTGATTTTTGTAATGGTATTTTTTAGGAGGGTGTGGCATTATTGTCATACCCTCCTGTTACTGTTTTATAAAGACAATCACTCAATAATTATTCAAACAACAAATCTATAATGATAATTAACCGAAACAATTCTTCCTGCAAGCAGCTTGTTCTTGCCTCTGCACTCTCAGCCCTTACGCTCACCGCAGCTGCTCAGAACGACAGCAATATCTAACTTTACGAAATTTTGGTGGTACAAAGTTACGTATTACATTTTTTTGGTGTTTTTCGTCGTTTTTGTGTTTTTTCCGCACTTTTTTGATGAGTTTGGCTTGATTTTTCGGCATCCACTCGCCTATCTACGCTTCAATAATCTACGCGGCGATGTGGCTTATTTCTGTTTCGCGGTTTGCCTTAATCATTTCGTGGCTTGCCGTAATCGTTTCATGGTTCGATTTTTCCGTTTCGTGGTTTGCCGTTTAGATGCTTTGGGGCTCGGTGGTTTTCGGGTTGGTCGGTGGGGTAGAGTGATGGCACACGGCGGTCGGGTCGGGCTGCTGCGTATGGGCGTCTGTGGAGTATGGGTGAGGTCGATGGGGTGAGCGGATGAGAGGGCGGTTTCTCTGGGTGGGCCTTGGATGGCGCGGGCTCTCCCGCGTGGCGTCATCCTTTGTCGCCAAGGGGCGCTACGGCCGGCGTACTTGGGTTAAGGGCAAAAAAAATGGACTCCGCTGAGTCCAAAACCTTGTTAACCTTAAATCTAATACTATGAAAAACACGATGCAAAGGTATTCAGATTGCGCGAATCAGCCAAATGTTTCGGCCAGAATTGTCTCCGAAAGTATCTTTTCTTGACATATATCAAACATCTGCTTGACCCTCAACGGTTAAGTGAACCTCCGCGAGCCCAGATGGCGCCTCTGCCGATGGCGAAAACCACGAGAAAGTAAAAATAATTGATGATTGATTTGGTATTGTCTTCTTTATTCATTACCTTTGCAAAAGTATTAGAAAAGAAGAGGATAATAAAAGTTGGAATTTCGACAACCTGCAAAGCTGTTGGAATTCCTTATTTTATTGTTGTCTGTCCAATGTAGAACAAATTAATTCAAAAATTATGGCTTACATGTCGCAAGAGGGCTACGACAAACTCGTAGCCGAGCTCCGCAGGCTCGAATCGATTGAGCGCCCCAAGGCATCAGCCGCAATCGCTGAAGCCCGTGACAAGGGTGACTTAAGTGAAAACTCAGAGTACGATGCTGCCAAGGAGGCACAGGCTCACCTGGAGAGCAAAATCAACAAAATGAAACTAACCATCGCCGAGGCCAAGATAGTAGATATGTCGCGTCTCAGCACCGACACTGTACAGATTATGTGCAAGGTCGAAATGACCAACGTGGCCAACCAGGCTAAGATGACCTATACCATCGTGAGCGAGAGTGAGGCCAATCTGCGCGAGGGCAAGATTTCCATCCACACCCCCATCGCCCAGGGACTCCTCGGCAAGAAGGTGGGCGAGGTCGCCGACATCAAGATTCCCAACGGCGTCATCCATCTGCGCATCGATCGCATCTCGATCGACTGATAGCGGGCTCGCAACCACGCTCTATACATCAACCCAAACCAACAATACGATTATGGCTACCATTTTCACTAAGATTGCAGCCGGTGAGATACCGAGCTACAAGTGTGCCGAGAGTGCCGACTTCTATGCATTCCTCGACATCAGTCCTCTCACCAAGGGTCACACGCTGGTGATACCCCGCAAGGAGGTCGATTACATCTTTGATATGGACGACGCCGAACTGGCCGCTTTCCAGGTGTTTGCCAAGAAGGTGGCACAGGCCATCCGCGCCGCGTTCCCCTGCCGCAAGGTGGCTCAGGTGGTGCTGGGTCTCGAGGTGCCTCATGCCCACATCCATCTCATGCCCATCAATTCAGAGGCTGACGTGGATTTCCGCAAGGAGCACCTCTCTCTCGAGCCTGAAGAGATGCAGCGCATAGCCGACAGCATCTACGCCGAGTTCCAGAAGCTCTGAGCGTCGCCCCCGACACCCTCATACATAGAGAGCCGCCGACAGGCGCGCTTCCCCGGTCATGGAGAAGCGGCCTGCCGGCGGCTCTTGTGTTGTAGTGGATGACCTTTAGTCCAGCGACTTGGCGCTCCACCAGGCTGTGCGGGCTTTGACATAGCCCACCACGCCGTCTTTGTTTACCTTGTACCATCCCTTCTCGAGGCCCAGACAGGCTGCCGACTCGGGAATGTAGCCCTTGGTGCTGGTGAGCTGGCCTACCACCGCCGACTTGGCGTCTGCCGACTTGTAGATGTTCACCTTGCCGTCGGCCTTGCGACAGCATACCCATCCCTTGCCTTTCTCGGGCGACCAGTACTCGATGCGGCTTTCCTTCTTGTCCACCCATCCGTCGTCCTGGCACATCACGTGGTACTTGTCGGCGGTCTCGCCGATGTACTCACAGGCCATACCGTCGGGGCCTATCACCATCTTGACGGGTTTCACCGCTTGCGCCTGTGCGCTCCAGCATGCCATGGCTGCCATGGCTGCAAGCCAAAACTTTCTTGCTTTCATACCTATGTTATTAAGGGTTTACACGTATTCGTCGCCACGCTTCATCTGCACGTCGTTGACATACTTGCGTATCAGGTCAGACGAGTCTTCCTTCTTGCAGATGAGCAGCACGTTGCCTTCCTCTGCCACGATAAACCCGTCGAGCCCGTTGATGACCGCCAGCTTGCCCTTGGGCAGCTTGATGATATTGTTGTGGGCGTCTTCGGTCATCGCCTCCGAGTCTATCACCACGTTGTCGCCGTCGGCGCGCCTCATGGCTTCATACACATTGTGCCATGTGCCTATGTCTGCCCATCCAAACCGGCACTCCATCACATACACGCTCCCCGACTTCTCCAGGACGCCGCGCTCTATCGACATGTTGGGGTAGGAGGGGAAGTTGTCCTGTATGAAGCGGTTCTCCTCGTCCAGCGTCCATTGCGGGTTGCTCTCGTCGAGGTTGCGCAGCACGCTGGGGAGGAAGGTGCTGAACGTGTGGTAGAGGAAGCGCGTGTTGGCGAGAAACATACCTGTGTTCCAGTAGAACTCACCGCTCTCCATAAACATGCGGGCAAATTCGCGGTCGGGCTTCTCTGTGAACGACTGCACGCAGTAGACCTCGTTGCGGGCCACTTCGCCTTTCTGGATATAGCCGTAGCCGGGCTCAGGGCGCGTGGGCTTGACGCCCATCGTGAGCAGACAGTCGTTGGAGCTTACGAAGTCGAAGCCCTCGCCCACGTTGGCGAAGAACTGCTGTTCGTCCAGCACCATCTGGTCGGAGGGGATGGCCAGCAGACAGGCATCCTCGTTGGTATGGTTGATGCGGTGGCACGCCCACGCCACGCTGGGTGCCGTGTTGCGGTGTATGGGTTCGGCCAGGATATGGTCGTCGTCCACCTCGGGCAACTGCTCGTGCACCAGGTCGAGGTAGGCCATATTGGTGTTGATGTATATGTGGTCCAGAGGCAGCATCCGCCGCATGCGGTCAAAGGTCTGCTGCAGCAGCGTGCGCCCGCAGCCGAAGAAGTCTATGAATTGTTTGGGCCGTGCTTCACGACTGCAGGGCCAGAGGCGTCGTCCCTTGCCTCCTGCTATGATTACACAGTAATTGTTGTTTATGTTAGTCATATATATGTGTCTGTAAGATGTGGTTTCTAATTGGCGGCTAAGATAACCATTATCCCCGAATGGCGCAAGCATTTTTGCGTTTTTCTGAAAAAAAGTTTGTTAATTCGGAAAAATGTCTTACCTTTGCATCCGAATTATTGGATAGAGTTGCCCAGATGGCGGAATCGGTAGACGCGCTGGTCTCAAACACCAGTGGAGCAATCCGTGCCGGTTCGACCCCGGCTCTGGGTACAAGGAAGCAGCCAAGTGTTATTACTATAACGCTTGGCTGCTTTTTTTAAGCCCCATTCACCAACCCGCCGCAAGGGCAAAGCGCACCAATAGAAGCCCCATCCCAACCTTTCCCAAGGGGAAGGAGTCTTGTCTAAACGCCTCAAACACAGCAGGAAGCAGCTCCCGCCCCTTGGGGAGGGCTGGGGAGGGGCTTTTGGTTTGCCTCCGCAAGCAGCAGCAACTCTGTAGGAGTTGCGATTTCACAGCCCAGGGTTGCGGGCGAAGCTCGCTACCCTGGGTAACTGCCCCCACTAACCTGGCAACTCTGTAGGAGTTGCGCTTAGCCGAAGGCGTTACTTGTAGTGTATATGCCCATATACCTTGAATATGCTATCGCAAGAAGCTACAAAAAGATTTGTGGCTTTTCAGGGCTTCGCCCTATGCGTCCGTGTGTGTCGGGAGATATCTCGAGAACGAGCTCTCGGATATTCCCCGCCACCCCCATCCGCGCCTGCTTGGTGGCAGGCTGAAAAGCCGCAAATACAAAAAGTCCGCCGTTGGCGGTAAAAAAAGTCCGGCTAACGCCGGTACAAAAAAAGATTACCTTATTTTCTATCGGCAGGTGTCAAACAGATGGAATGATACAATCAGCTGTTTTTTTACCGCCAAAGGCGGCTTTTTTTACGGCCGCTGGCCGCTTTTTGAACCATGCCGGCTGTTGTCGTCA
>ULQW01078512.1_pt1 | contig 15575 bp, 13 predicted proteins | sample 1954921 | NCBI WGS metagenome assembly ULQW01 (sample SAMEA4835666, study PRJEB28245) | human gut metagenome | biome: gut microbiome; material: fecal sample | place: Denmark | collected 2008
CGATGCCGATAATTTCACGCTCTAACAGCTTTTCATCAAAACTGTCCATATGCAGGATAGTATAGCCCGTGCTCATTAAGACTTCATCAACAAAGGTATCTCTTTCCGCACGATCTGCGCGCCGGTGGCTTGTGTCGTCAAGTTCGATGACCCATCTTGCAACAAGCTTTGCATCACAAAGGACAAAATCAACGTGCTTTGCCTGAATCTTATAGAAATATGTTTTGTATTTTTGCTGTCCGCGTCGTGGTTCTACTAAATCGAGAAGGCGAACTTTCGCAAAAAGGAAAAGCCCATTCCGGTCAGCAAAGGTTTTTAACTTGTGATAAAACGCCTTTTCGTTATAAGAGAAAAGCCACTTGGGTTGGTAAGCTTTGGAATAGTCGATATACTCCGACGTGTACGCTTCATTTTCGCCGTATTCGTCAAGGTTATTTTCATAAAAATAATCGGATTCTCTGCGATAATCAGTTCTTTTTACCAACTTCAACACGCACAACGCAAGCATAACAAGCACACATAATATCATCGCCGCCATCGTTTATTCCTCCTAAAATTCCACTTCCGTCTCGTGACAGGACAACCTATAGACAATATACCGATAAGATTGTCCTATGTCAAGACAAGCGAGGGACAGCAAATGGCAAGGATTATAGATGGCGCTGAAATGAATCTGATAGGCAGCAATCTAAAAAGGCTGCGTCAGGAACGCGGTTGGAGTCAGCAGCTGCTTTCCAACAAACTGGAAACAGTCGCGGTCTATATTTGCCGCGGTTCAATTTCCAGAATCGAAGACAAACAAAGAACTGTCACTGATATTGAGCTTTACGGGCTGGCCAATGTTTTGGGCGTTGCCATTACAGACTTATTTGAATAAAAAATGCAGCGCAGCTTTTCTGTTCCGGCTGCGCTGTAATTCTTGTATTTTGGAGTTACTTCAAAATACTCCTTGACTTTTTGCGTTGTTTTGTGGTACGTTATTGTCAAGAAAAGAGGTGAATGAAATGCCATCGGATAAGAAGCGCATCAATTTGACAATTCCCGATGAAATTTATGAACGGCTACAGGCTTATAAAAACGAAACTGGCATTGTCAACGATGCAACAGCCTGCTTGCAGCTCATTGTACAACAGTTGAACGCACATGCAAATAATAAAGCAGTCTTGCACTTTTTGCAGAATTCAACACTGGAACAGTTACAGCAGGCTGCTAACGAAGGCGCGGCACAATTTCAGGAACTGCGAGAGAAAGGCATTACCTGATTTATGCAGAAATCCGCAAGAGAAACGGGTGTTCCTGCGCGAAAATGCGAGAGCGCAGCGGCTCGCATCCCGTCCGACCGAGTGGCAGGCTTTGCCGACAAGCAACGGTTTACGATGTCAAGTAAGGCGATAGCCTACCGCTGCACCACCAGCAAAAGAGAGCGAAGTATCGCTTTCTATAACCGCGTCCCGTAAGGGACATGAAACACAGGGGTTAGTATTACCCCCTGTGCAACGATGAAATTTGAGTACATTCCGTTGAAGGGAGGATTGACGCAGCAAAAGAAAGGAGTATTTATTATGCCTCGTGAAACCTCGTCCCGTAAATATCTGCTAACGATCAATAACCCCAAAGAGCATGGCTTTGACCATGCACTTATTCGGCAGAACCTTGGACAGCTCAAAGGCTGTATCTATTGGTGCATGTGCGACGAGGTTGGTGAAGAAGGCACGCCGCATACACATATCTACGCGGCATTTAAGAACCAAGTCATGTTTTCGACAATGAAGCAGCGCTTCTATGCTGCGCACATTGATGCCGCTAAGGGCAGTCACCGAGAGAACCGCGACTATATTCGCAAAGAGGGCAAATGGCGAGATTCGCATAAGGCCGAAACGAATCTGCCTGAAACATTTGAGGAATCTGGAGAATTGCCGACAGAAAGCGACCGCCGCGTGAAGCAGTCCGAAGCAATTCTCACAATGGTAGAGGATGGCGCAAGCGACAGCGAGATTATACGCGCTTACCCGTCGGCCATGAACCACCTGAAAAGTATTGAGCAGGCGCGTCAAACGCTACTTGAAGAGAAGTACGGGAGAGAGTGGCGAGAAGTCGATGTAACTTACATTTGGGGCGAAACAGGCGTTGGAAAAACACGAAGTGTCGTAGAAAAGCATGGATACCGGAATGTATTTCGCGTGACCAACTATACGCATCCGTTTGATGGCTACAAAGGGCAGGACGTTATTCTGTTCGATGAATTTCGCAGCAGTCTGAAATTCTCTGATATGCTTGCGTTCATTGACGGACACCCTGTTATGCTCCCTTGCCGCTATGCGGACAAAGTTGCCTGTTACACCAAGGTGTATATCATCAGCAATATCCCGCTTGAAAAGCAGTATCCTCTTGTACAGGTGGAAGAACCTGCGGGCTATGCAGCATTTCTGCGACGCATCAATGAAAAGTATGAAATGCTGGCTGATGACGCTGCCGCGCCGTTTTAGGGGGTGGTCTGATTGTTGAATGATTACCCCGATATTCTCACGGTGGAACAGCTTGCGCAAATCCTCGGAATCGGTATCAACGCTGCTTACAAGCTTGTCAACGACGGCACGATTGGCTGCCGCCGTATCGGCAAAACGATTCGTATTCCCAAAGTATGTGTAACGGACTATATCAATGCAGCCCGTTTCACAGTAAAACGATAACAGCAGACGAACTGTTGAAAGGAGAACAACATGACAGGAAGTCTGCAAACTAAAAACGGAAAATTTTATATGGTGCTGAATTGCACCGAAAATGGAAACCGCAAGCAAAAGTGGCTTGCAACTGGGCTACCCGAAAAGGGCAATAAACGCAAAGCCGAGCAGATGCTACATGAAAAGCTTGCTGCATTGGAACACACCGCGCCATCCGTTAATGCCCCCGATATCCTGTTCACGGACTACATACGCCACTGGCTCACCCTTGCCGAACAACGTGTGGATGCCGTCACAATGCAGAGTTATCGTGCCATCACGGAGCGGCACATTCTGCCGTGGTTTTCCAACTGCGGATTAACACTTGCCGCCGTTAATAGAAAGTCGATACAGGCATTTCTCGACGAAAAGGGGCGTTGTGGCCGACTTGACGGAAAAGGCGGTCTTTCCCCAAAAAGCATACGCGAGCTAAAAAACATCATCAATCAAGTGTTGAACGAAGCCATTCGTGAAGAGCTATTGACGGTCAATCCCTGTTCCCTGCTGCGTTTGCCCCCAAAAGCTCGTTCACAGGCGCAATTTTACACAGCGGAACAGCTCAACATATTGCTGCAAGAAGCTCAACAGGAGCAGCTATACCCTATCATCAAAACCGCTATTATCTACGGTCTGCGGCGTAGTGAGCTATTGGGACTAAAGTGGGATAGTATCGACTTTGAAAACAATGTGCTGACCATCAAGCACACCGTTGTCAAAATCTATGAAACAGTGGAAAAGGATAAGGCCAAATCGAAAAGCAGTTATCGCAGCTTTCCACTGCTACCGGAAATGCGAGATCTCTTTCTTGAGTTGAAACAGGAACAGCGGGAAAACAAGCGTTTGTTTGGCAAATGCTACATTGAAAATGACTATGTTTTTTGCTGGCCTGATGGCCACCCTGTTACTCCCGATTATGTCAGTCACCGATTCGGAAAGATTCTCAAAAATCACAACTTGCCGCACATTCGTTTTCACGAACTTCGTCATAGCTGCGCGAGCTTGCTTATCAATAACGGTTGTGGGTTGAAAGAAGTACAGGAATGGCTCGGTCATTCGGATATCAGCACGACCGCAAACATTTATGGCCATTTGGAAACGCAGCGGAAACAGGCCATGGCACAAAAGTTGTCAAACTGCATCAACATCTAACAGTGCTAGAAAAGTGTTAGATGCAGCGCACTTTTTCCGCTGTCAATGCAAAATAAAAAATCCTCAAAGCCTTACGGCTTCAAGGATTTTTCTTGGTCCGAGTGGCGAGATTCGAACTCACGGCCTCATGGTCCCGAACCATGCGCGCTACCAACTGCGCTACACCCGGATATGAAATTGTGCGGCTCGCGCCGCGAACAGTAGTATTATATGAGCTTCCCTCCGTTCTGTCAAGAGGGAAATCCACATTTTTCAAAAAGCCCCGCGGCACACGGCCGCGAGGCTCTGGCGGGAGCATGTGAGGATCGAACTCACCCGAGAGGCTCTTCACCCCTCTCACCGGTTTTGAAGACCGGGGGGCACACCAGCACCCATCTACTCCCATGTGAGAGGCGACAAAAGCCGCCTCATTTTTCTATCTCGCCAAACTGCGCGCCCGGCCTGCGGACATCGCCCTCGCGGCGAAGAATCCCTCGCCGGTCGTAATACTCCAGCACCAGCAGCGCGTGGTCGCGCGAGGTGCCGAGCGCGTCGCGGAATTCTCCCAGCGTGAGCGTGTCGTGCGTTGCAAACCATGCCTTCACCCTTGCGTCGACCGCATCCAGAACGCTTTTTTCGACGCAGAGCTCCGGCGCAAGCAGCACAAGCTCGCCGGTAGATATAAGACTCTCAAGCACGCGCGCACACTCCACGCGGTCTTTTTTGTCGAACAGCGCGCAGAGCGTGTCCTGCTTTTTGCCAAGAATTCCCGCCGCGCGGCAGGTGCGCAGCAGCTCTTCCCGGATGGCGCTCTGCCGCTTGGTCAGATGCACGGAAAAGTCCGCAAGCGCGCAGTGCTCCGCCGTCAGTGTGAGTTTTCCCTCGCGCGCAAAGCAGGCGAGGATCGCGTCCGAATTTTCCCGTGTTTTGCCGCGCAGAAGCCGCTGCCGCGCCTCGGCGAGGCGCATGCCCGCGTGCAGCGGATGTTCGCGGTGGTACTTTGTCAGCATCGTCTCACAGTCTGTCCACAGCCTGTCCAGCGTCGACGATGTAAGATAGCGCGACGGCGCGATCTCGACGAGCTTTCCCCGCGCATAGAGCACGGCGAGCATTTCCACCAGTTTTTCTTCCGGTTCATCAAAGCACGCGGCAAGGTCCGCAAGCGTCATGCCATCCGCGCCGTGCTCGCCGACGGCCTGCACGAGTTTTGCCTCGTCCGATCCGCTCTCGCGCACGACGAGCGAGGCTATCACGCACGCGTCGTTTCGCTTGTGCCGGTACGGATGCTCGTCCAGGATCATCCCGCCGCCGACAGTCTCGAGCGGCGAATAAAAGCGCACCACAAAGCGGTCGCCCTGCCGCGCTGCGAGCGCTTCGCTCAGCCGCAGCTGGGCATAGCAGCTCTCGCCCGGACGCAGCGCGTCGCGGTCCAGCAGCACCGCCTTTGCAAGGCGCACCGCCGCGCCGTGGTAGAGGTGCAGGCGCGAGCCGCTCTCGATGATCCGCTTAGAATCCGGCAGATTTTGCAGTTTCACGTCCAGCATCAGCGACGGCTGCATCGAATCCGTCCTGCACAGCACATCGCCGCGGCTGATACTCTCTTTTTTGATGCCCGCTAAGTTGACCGCCGCGCGCTGTCCGGCGTACACCGCCGACACGTCGCGCCCGTGCACCTGCAAATTGCGCACGCGGCACTTATTCCCGAGCAGCATGAGCTGCGCCTCGTCGCCGACGGCGATGTGCCCGTCGATGAGCGTGCCGGTGACGATCGTGCCGAAGCCGTCGACGGAAAACACGCGGTCGATGGGCAGGCGGAACGGCGTGCGCGCGCTCTTTTCCTCCGCGTGCAGCGTCAGAACGTGGAGCGCTTCGCGCAGGGCCTCAATGCCTTCGCCCGTGCGGATGGACGTGCGAAGGATCGGCTTATCCTCTAAAAACGTGCCCTTGACGCGGCTTTTGACGTCCTCTTCGAGCATGTTCAGCCAGTCCTCGTCGACTAAGTCGGTCTTTGTCAGCACGATGAGTCCGTCCTTCACACCGAGCAGCTGCAGAATGTCCAGATGCTCGACTGTCTGCGGCATGAAGCCCTCGTCCGCCGCCACGACAAGCATCGCAAGGTCGACACCGCCCGCGCCGGCGAGCATGTTCTTGATGAACCTCTCGTGCCCCGGCACATCGACGACGCTCGCACAGCTCCCGTCCGGAAAGTCGAGGCGCGCAAAGCCGAGGTCGATCGTGATGCCGCGCTTTTTCTCCTCGGCCAGCCGGTCGGTGTCCACGCCCGTGAGCGCCTTGACGAGCTCGGTCTTGCCGTGGTCGACATGACCCGCCATGCCGATGATAACATGCTTCATCGGATGGCCTCCGCAGCCGCCGCGGCGATCTCGGCAAAGTCTTCCTCCCGAATCGTGCGCACGCACAGCAAATATTGCCTGCGGTGGATACGCGCGACGATGGGCTTGGCGCGAAGGCGCAGCTTCTCTTCCAGTTCATCCACGCTGAGCCTCCCCGGCTCGATCGCAACGGCCCAGCCGGTGAGCTCCTGCGCCGGAGCGCTGCCGCCGCCGACAGCGTCGCCCGTCCACACGAGCTGCGAGGAAACGCCCGTGTCCGCGAGCGCCTTTTGCAGCCGCAGCGCCTTGGCGTGCAGCTCATCCTCGCTCGCCGACAGCATCGCGAGCGTCGGGATCTCTCGCACGGCGATCTCGGCATCCAGATAGGCGCTGAGCGTCGCGTGCAGCGCGGCAAGCGTCATCTTGTCGAGCCGCAGCGCCCGCGCAAGCGGGTGCTTTTTGATCCGTTCGATGTACTCCCTTTTGCCGACGATCAGCCCCGCCTGCGGCCCGCCGAGCAGCTTGTCGCCCGAAAACGACGCAACGTCCACACCAGCGTGCAGACTTCTCTGCACCGTCGGCTCGCCGCGGATGCCAAACGGTTCGAGGTCGACGATCGCCCCGCTGCCGAGGTCTTCAATGAGCGGCAGGCCGTGCCCATGCGCGATCTCCGCCAGCTCCTCCCGCGGTACGGATTCGGTAAAGCCCACGATGCGGTAGTTGCTTGTATGCACCTTCAAAAGCGCTCTCGTCTGCTCGCCGATGGCGGCTTCATAGTCGCGCCGGTGCGTCTTGTTCGTCGCGCCGACCTCGCACAGCTTGCAGCCGCACTGCGTCACGATCTCCGGAATGCGGAACGAGCCGCCGATCTCGACGAGCTCGCCGCGCGAGGCGATGACCTCTCCCCCGCCCGCGAGCGCGGACAGGATGAGCAGCACCGCCGCGGCGTTGTTGTTCACGGCCATCGCCGCCTCCGCGCCCGTCAGGCGGCACAAAAGCGCCTCCACGTGCTGATAGCGCGAGCCACGGCAGCCGTTTTCCACATCGTATTCAAGCGTCGAATAACCTCTCGCCGCCTCTGCCGCGGCGTTCGCCGCGCGCTCGCTCAGGCAGGCGCGGCCAAGGTTCGTGTGCAGCGTCACGCCGGTCGCGTTGATGACCGAGCGCAGCGTCGGCAGCTGCTTTTCCTCTGCACGTGCCAGAATGCGCGCGCAGAGTATGCCTGTCTCCGGCAGCGCGGAAAGGCCGCCGCGCACTTCGTCTCGCAGCGCGTCCAGCTCCTCGCGCACGCTCTCGCGCAGCAGCACCGGCGGCAGCGCCGACACCTTGAGCTCGTCCCGACCGAGCAGCTCGTCCACCCGCGGGATGGAACGAAACAGATTTTCTTCCACGCTTTTCCCTCCCCGCGCCCGACACGCAGTGCGTCGGGCGCCAGTTCTCCAGTTTGCCTTTACCCTATCAGAAAGGCCTTCGCCCGTCAAGAAAAACCAGAACCGTTCGCTGAATCAGCCATGCAGTTCTGGTTTTTCTATTGTTCACAAGAGCGCGGATCGTCCCGTGGCCGCAAATTTTCAATTCTTGAAAATTTCTGTCTCTTTGGGACAGCTTCCTGTCGGGGCGTGCCCGCCTCAAGCCCTGTTGGGATCAAGTACGGCAAACTGGAATTTATCGCAATATTTCATTCTTGGATTATACTCGCTTATAGATAATTGGTTCATCATATCCAAAAGTTTTCTTTCCATTAACTTCCATGCTTTCAGATACCTCCAGACAACTATCAGAAAACTTTTCCCAAAGCTTAAATGTCATTACCGGTGAAAACTGGCTTGTACTGCCTCCTTCCCAGATTCCATCTTTCTCATGATAGAGCGCCGGAGTGAATTTTTCAGATTTTTTCAATTCAGTGTAGTCAGCATTTTTCATAGAATAAATTATTTCAAATTTTCGCTGACGCAATTCGAACCCCCGTCCGAATTCAACACGAGTATTACTCATACAGCTTTTGGAACTCATCCAGCCGCAGTTCTCGCTTCAGTCCTTCTTCTGTCGGCAGATAGGTGAAATATTTGGATGCGAAAATCTGGTGATTATCCTCCGGCAAAGTGTACTTTACAACAGCATCACTTTTATCGGCGCAAAGGACAATGCCAATCGGCGGTGTGTCCCCTTCGTTCATCAACTCACGAGTATAGTAGCTGACGTACATCTGCATCTGGCCAAGATCTTGATGCGTAAAAGGTCGATGAAAAAGTTTTGACCATCCAGCGTAAACTTCTTCTGTCGTGCTACAAAGGAGAAGCCTCGTCCCAGCTCCAGCAGGAAGTGTTGCAGGTGGTCAATCAATGCCTGCTCCAATTCTCCCTCATACACATGCGTATCCGGTTGGATTTGCAGGAACTCCATTACATAGGGGTCTTTGATGATTTTTTCATATTCCGGTTTCGGCTTCGTCGTTTGTATCTCAGCAGCAACAAGTGATTTATCCTGGCTTGCCAAGATGCGCTGATAGTACATCGTGTGGATCTGCCGTTCAAGCTGCCGGACGCTCCACGCGGATTTCGCGCATTCTTCCGCATAGAAGGCTCTTTCTTTCTCATTGGGAACGCGCATCAGTAGTCGGTAGTGCGACCAGCTCAATTCAGGACACAGTGTGTCTCAAATTGGATATGCGCAGTAGAACTGGCGAATTTTTCGCAAATTTGACTCGTCAAATCCTTTCCAAATTCCGCTGTCAGATGTGCTGCAGCAGCTTTTTGCCATATCCTGCGCGGTCATTTTCTCCGCAGGCTTTGTAGATCTGCTCGCCGATTTCCCAATAGGCCGTCACCATTGCGGAGTTTACTGCCGCACTCAAACTACGCTGTGCAGGCACAATGGAATGACGGATTGAATGATAGGTTTGCTCTGTTGTATAGTTCGTTTGAAGCTCGTTATCCATTCTGTTCACCTTACCACACATTTGTAAGTTAGCAAAATTCTATTTCTGTTTTATACAGCAGCCCCTGACAGCCTGCCAAGTCCTTCATCACGAACTCCGCCATCGGACTGTGGCAAATATTGCCCAAGCACACAAAGAGCATCTTCTTCATCGCACTCGCTCTCCTGAGATATTTATTTTTTCAGTATAGCAGGAAATCGCCTGCTCGTCGAGAGGCATTGAAATGCATTCTTCTGCGAATGGTGCCGGTTGCTACACAATACACAAAGAAAATGTTATAATATGGCGTTATCTTGAGAGGAAACGGTCATACGTCTTCTGCACCGGCGCACCTCGAAAAAGCCTAAAGCATAAGATACTGCCAGCAATGAGGGTTCGAAAAAATGCGCGGTTTTTGCGGAAAGGCCTGAAAATCCGGCAGCATATAATCAGCTAATTTGGAAATATCAACAAAATAGCATCATGATTTTTATATTTTGTGCTGATTTACGCAATAGTCAAAAAACTGTTATAATTATCACCAAGATAAGTAAAGCTTTTGCACTTTTTGCATACAGACTGCACAAACGCGGTGCGCAAGCACGCGAAAAGCCGCCTGATCTGGTGGGACATTTCACCGCCGCAGCGAGGATAGAACCGCGGCGCAGAAGCTGTGGCTGGTGCCGAAGGATCTGTAGGAATCGCCCAAAGGGCGTTTGATTAAAGGATAAAAGGAGGCATCTATGAAAAAACGTGTGATCAGCTGGCTGCTCTGTCTGGCGCTGTGTCTGTCGATGCTGCCGATGGCGGCACTGGCAGAGGATGTGCAGGCGCCGGAGGGGCCCGCTCCGTCTCTGAACGAGCCGCAGCCCGAGCCGAGAGCCAAAGAAAATGAAACGCCGACCCCGGAGCCGGAGAAGAAAGTACAGCCGGAGCTGATGACGGCAGAGAAACTGCTCATGCCGCTGGCAGAGGATACACCGTTTACTATCTCATTCACTGCAACACAAAATGGTAATCTCATCACTGATGAAAAGCCCGGTGTGCTTAGTGGTGGTGAAGTGACATTAACTGTTCGAATTCATCTGTCAGATGTTAGTCTGAGAAATGACATTATAAAGGCTGCGCAGCAAAGTACACTGCAAGTTGATAACAATAACATTACTTTTGCGGGTGTTGGTACCGAAGTTAATGATACGCTTGTAATTACTATAACTTTTGCTGCATCAAGCGAGAGCCATAGTGTTAAATACCTGATTACCTATAACAATCAAGAGACCACAGCTGAATGCACGTTACGGTTTGGCGTGTGTTCGCATTTAGAGGCAATCGAAGTTAACGGCAAATTTAAATGTACCGAGTGTGGCGCCACACTGGTGGCGGAGCTTACCGCTGGCGCGTCCAGCTCCGCCACCTATTATGAGACGTTGTCGGAAGCCTTGGATGCGGCGAAGGAAGCAGACGCTGGAAGTACGGTGACACTGCTTGCTGATTGCAGCCTCAGCAGTTATGAGCTTCGAAAGGGTACAATTTTGCTCGATTTGAATGGGCATAAACTGACACAGCCTGTAAATCCCTTGTGGGTCAGCGGTACGGCCAATTTGACCGTAAAAAATAATAATTCTGGAGCAATAAATTGTGGTAGGTTTTGTGTGAAAAGCAAAACCGCTACATTGTCGGTCACGATAGGCAGTAAATATAAAGGGCTAATGACAACCATTGATTGGCAGAATGTAAGCGACTTTTTGGACTCCGACATGGGCTATCAAATAAATAGAAAATGGGCTGACGCTTCTGCAATTCGGAGTATGTCGATAGAAAATGTTACTGTTGCGAAGGCCCCGTTCACAACCTCTGATATTACTGTCAGCCCAGAAAAAGCTTATGTAAACTGAGAGGCGACGCTTTCTGTAACGCTGAGTGAATTCCAAGCCGGTCAAGCCGGTACAGAGGCTACTTGCGAATATTCTGTGCGTTATGGTACAAATTACACATACCAGAAATCGTTAAAAAAACCGACTTACACAGCAGATCAAGCGTTTGCTGTTGAATTTACCCCAAGTGAAGAAAAATATTACATTCAGGCGGTGATTACTTCCGGTGAATTCTCGGTTGTGAAAACGCTTGAAAAGACATTCAATACTTGCGAGCATGGCTATGGTCTTGTTAACCAGAATACTGGCTACTGCAAAGGATGCGATTCTTGGATGGCGGCCAGCGTGTCTTCGACTCACTACGTAAATGACAGAAAGTACTATGAGACCTTTGATCTTGCGATGAACGCAGCCTGGAAGATGCTAAAATCCCAAGATTGCTGGTTTACCATGTTCCAGGATGCACAGGTTGGAACGATCAACTACGAATACGCGTCCGGCGGGAACACACTCCACATGGAGTTGAACGGCAAAACGCTTAGTGGTGGAGTAGTGTTTCGTGTTCCAGCGAACAAATGGAAGTTGAGTCTCGAGTCTAGTGGAACGGTGATCGGGGACACATCCAAAGCTACGGGTGTACGTGGCGTTATTGAAGTGGCGCCTGGAGGCTCGCTGAACATTCATGGTGGTACAATTAAAATTCAAAATAAAGGCGCAGAAGCCAAAGGTGCATATGCGCCAAGTATTATGGTGGAGGGATCCTCTGGTACAGAGCTGGTACGAGGTGTTGCAGACATTTCCGGCGATGCGAAGTCTGATTTTGGAAGTCTGTGGGTAAACTGTGGAAAGGTAACTGCCAATGGCGGAACCTATGATCATGCAATGGTTACCACCTATGGCGGAGAGTTGGAGGTTAACAACGGTAAATTTCAGGGAGATGTTACTGTAGATGCTCATGCATCGTTGGTTGTCAGAAGTGCGAGTGCGTATTTTGACGGAAAGCTCACATTCGAACCTTACGGCAGTGGAATGCTAACCAATGGAAATTATAAGCATATTATTACAAAAGGGGCAACGCTTGGGAAACTTAGCAATAATACCTTAGATGTGTTTTATATTGGCGAAGATTATCAGCCAAACGCGAAAAATCAGGCAGAACTCAAAGCAGGCGAAGACACATATATTACGATTAGAAAGCACAAGCACGATTTTAGCAACAGCGGAACATGCGCGTGCGGAGAGAAAGCCGAAGCGTATTTGTCGGTGGACGGCCAGCGAAGTTATGGTTATTTTGACAAGATGTTGGCCCTGGCGGAGGAAAAAGATGGTTCCTGCGTGTACTTGCTAAAAGATGTAACCATAATCAGAGATACGACAGTTAAAAAAGGAAATTTCAGTATTGCGGGCGGAAGTTTCAAGGTGACTTGTTCCGGCCCGTATGCGCTCGTATTCGGCGGCGGTACGGTCTCAATCGGTGACGGCACGTTCGGCCGTCTGAAGGTTACAGACGACGGCAAGCTCACGCTCAACGGCGGTAAATACTACGCCATCGATGTGACAGGCTCGACCTACGCAAACTACGGCCAGCTGCTTCCTGGCGGTTATGCCTTTAAGGCTTCGACGGGCTGGGAGGCAAAGGGCGACATTATAGCGGCGAGCTTTGCATCGGATACGGCCAAGGAGGTAAAAATCCTGCCGCTTCGCTCCGTGACGATTTCGCCCGATGGAGAAACGACAGTTCCTTACGGCACGTCTGTAAAATTCACGGCAACAGTTGAGCCGAATAGCAGCAGCGGCACAACCTATAAGTGGTTCTGCGATGGCGTGGAAATTCCTGACGATACGACAAACGAGTTGACGGTGGCCAAGGACATCGGCAGCTATGAGTACCGCTGCGATGTCACCCGAGACGGCTATACGCTTTCGTCGAACACCGTGCAGCTGACCGTTCAGCGGATTGATCTGTCCGACGCGGTCCTTTCGGCCACCATTCAGACGCGCGCCTACGACGGTACGACAAGCGCAAAGATTGAGGACGGCAGCAGCCTTACCCTTGGCAATCTGACTGTTCCCGCAAGCGCGTACACGCTCTCGGCTGTGTTTGCAGACAAGAACGCCAGAGAGAACAAAAACGTAACCGTCACGGTCACGCTGACGAACCACAACTACTGCTTCGGCTATGACGCGAACAAGCAGCCGATCATGGAGGAAACGTTCGAGACAACCGGCACGATTAAGCAGGATACAACACCCAAACTAATTTCTAAGGATGAGAACATCTATAACTCTGCTGCAAATACGTATGAATTTGATTTGGATTCGTATCTGACTGCGATCAAAGATGACCTTGGCACGATGAGCTATGGCATGCCTGAGCCTCATAGTTTGCAGAACGGAATCGGGACGCCTGTCCTGGAGGGACATACGCTGAAGCTGTCCGTGAGCGCGATCCGTTGGGCTTCAGAGACTTCGCTCGGCAGAATCACGATTCCTGTCAACAGCCAGAATTACGCAAATGTTTCGATTGAAATTTGCTTGAAGCTTGTTGAGCGTACTGCGGTCACAGCTATCGCCACACCGAGCAAATCCGAGCTCACCTACGGCGAGCGGCTGAACACCATCGCACTTTCGGGCACGACAGATCCGACGATTCAAGGAACCTTCGCCTGGCAGACGCCGGATGCCATTCTGGATGTCGGTACCTACACAGAGCTTGGCTGGAAGTTTACCCCGGACAATTACACCTACGCGGAAGCTTCCGGAACGGCCGAAATCACCGTCAAGCAGGACAAGCTGACAGACCCCGCGCCCGTGACACTCACGATCTACAACGGCTGGGCCGCTACCTACGAGGCTGCGCTCCCGGCGCTGCCGGCGCTGGCAGAGGGGCTGCGCTTCGGCAATGACGCGGCGGCCTATGGCACGCCGGTCGTCTCGGCCGACGGGTACTATAGCTCCGGCGCAACGCTGAAAATGGTAGGCGGCAAGCAGGGCGTCTCGATTCCGATTCTCAAAAACGAGACGACAAAAGAGGGAAAGGTTGGCACCATCACCGTCCAGTATACCTCGCAGAACTATGAGCCGGTTACACTGGCCATCAACCTTGTGGCAAAGAACCGCACCGCGCCGACGTTCATTTTGACTGCCGACCACGACACACTCTCGGGCGGCGGCAAGGTCACGCTGACGCTTGAACGCGGCAATCTGCCGGATGGCGCTGTGGTGACGGTTTCCGGCACGGACGAGGCCGGCAACGCCGTCACCCTGACGGACAACGGCGATGGCACGTATTCGGCCACGCTTCCCAACAAGACACAGACCTATACCTTTATCGCTGTCTATGACGAAAGCCAGACGATTGCGCCGAAGACGGACATCGCAACCGTGAAGGTGCAGCAGCGCTCGTCCGGCGGCGAGCCCGCCAAGCCCAGCTTCCCTGTGAAGATTTCGAACAGCGGCGACGGCGTCGCCAAGGTCGACAAGTCCTATGCCAGTGCGGGCAACAAGGTCACGATCACCGTGACGCCCGGCCGGAACGCCACTGTGCAGCGCATCACGGTCACGGACGAGGACGGCGAGCGCCTCAAACTCACCGAAAACCGCGACGGCACGTATTCCTTCACCATGCCGAGCGGTACGGCAAACGTTTATGTCCGCTTCAGCGGCAGCGGCCTGCCGTTTGCAGATGTTCCGTCCGGCAGCTGGTACTATGACGATGTTGCGTATGTCTATGACACGGGGCTGATGACCGGCCTAACGGCCACGGCGTTTGGCCCGAATCTGTCCACCACACGCGGCATGATCGTCACCATCCTCTGGCGCATGGAAAACGAGCCCGCGGCCAAGCATGGCTGCCCGTTTGCTGATGTGCGCCGCGGCAGTTACTATGAGCAGGCGATTGCATGGGCCTCCGAAAACGGTATTGTCACAGGCTTCGACGCGTCCACCTTCGCACCTGACCGGGCGATTACGCGTGAGCAGCTGGCGGCCATCTTATTCCGCTTCGCGGCCTATCGCGGCATGGATGCCGTGACACTGCGCGAAAACCTCTCCAGCTTTCAGGATCAGGCCGCCATCAGCGCCTACGCTGTCTCGGCGCTCAACTGGGCCGTCGGCGAGGGGCTGATGCAGGGGACCGGCGATAAGCTGGAGCCCACCGGCAGCGCCACCCGCGCGCAGGTCGCGGCGATGCTGCGGCGCTTCATCCAGCGCAATTTCTGAATACCATAATAAACGCAGCGGTTCAGTTTGAACTGCTACCCGTCAAGAGGACAGTGAAAAATATAAAGTTTTCCCGGCCAGCAGAGTAAACTGCTGGCCGCTTTTTATGCGGCAAGAGATAGTCTGTGCTTTTTAAGGGGAACCTCACCCCTAAATTGTAACCGTCAAACCACCCTGCGCATGGACAGGCACAATACAATAGTAGCGGAACGTTGTGAAACGTTCCGCTACTATTGTATTGTGGGGGTGTTAGGATGACAAGCGCAGAGTTGAAACACCGAGCGAAGCTGCAGGAGTGGTCGGCGCGGATACAGAATTGCCGCAGCAGTGGCCTGTCAGTACGGGCGTGGTGCAGACAAGAAGGAATCAACGCATCCACCTA
>ULQW01014579.1_pt1 | contig 14749 bp, 9 predicted proteins | sample 1954921 | NCBI WGS metagenome assembly ULQW01 (sample SAMEA4835666, study PRJEB28245) | human gut metagenome | biome: gut microbiome; material: fecal sample | place: Denmark | collected 2008
TCTGCAAAGATACGCTTTTCTTCTGAAAGATGCAAGGAATTTTGGAAAAATGTTTGAGAGTGAGGGAGATAACAAAAAAAGCAAAGAAAAAAGGCTTTTTTGTTGTCACTATCAAAATATTTATGTACTTTTGCAAAAACAAAAAACCCGGGGGCATCACCAGCATCGAATAATCTGGGAGAGGGCCTTACCGGGACTGCGCTGCAAAGATAAGAATAAAAATGGAATATACCAAAGATTTTTTCGAAAAAGTAGCCTCATTCCAGTTATTGCCTGGTTATGGCACGATATTGCCCTCTACTGGGGCAATTTTGCGCCATTGCCGGGCACAAAATAATACGTCGGGAGGAAAATTTCGGCAGGACTATCATCGTGATTTTGAATAGGAGGTGCAGCTTGAGCTGTTTTGCCCGTAAAAATCCTACTCTCGATTTCACTCTTCACTCTTCACCAAATCGCTTGAAACACCGATAAACACTGGGGGTGCGAGTGGTGAAGAGTGAGCTCAACTCTTCACCACTCTTCACCACTCTTCACCTGATGCAAGAGGATAAACGCTGAGCCGATTACTTATCACGAAGCTCGGTCATCATTGATGACCAGCGCTGGTCTTCAATGATGGCTGAAGCAGGGAATATGGAATGATCTCGGAGCCTCAAAAAATACAGGGTGAAGAGAGGTGAAGAGTGGTGAAGAGTGCATAGCCACTCTTCACCCGTGCAAACCTTTTATATACAGTTGGTTATGTCGTATTTGTGAAGAGTGAAGAGTATTTTTGAAAGTAGCTCTCTATTCATCAAACAACAACTACGAGGTAAGCAACCACTTCCATACAGGTATCACTTCAATCTTCAAGTCATCCAGTTCTATCGTCTCCTCTTCATCCATCGTGATAACAAAAAGTCTACTTCCTGGATACCTCTTCTGATAAGCATTCAAAGCCCCCAATTCCCGCTCACGAGTAGCAGCATCCTTGATACTATACGACACTTGGAAAGCACATTGATGCTCAAAGAGACAAAAGTCCACCTCCACATTATCATGATAATAGAAGAGATCTTCCCCATACTTCTCATGCAGGTGAATGGCTACCAGATTCTCCAAGAGAGATGTTTCTGGATCAAAGAGGAATAGACTCAGAAAACCATTATCTATAAAGTAATACTTCTGGTTCGACATTCTATCTTGTAATTTTGCGTAAATGTTTTCTATGGAGAAGACCAGGCAAGTGTCCTTGATATATCTCAGATAGTCCACTATCGTCTCTTGCTTTACCTTTCCAGCCACAGAAGAAACCAGATTAGCCAGTCTGTTATAAGACTGTGGCTGCTTTACGCTCTCAGAAAGTTTACGTATCAAAGTCTTCATCGCCAGAGGGTTACGGATTCCGTATCTGGTAATTAAATCTCCAAAGTAAATCTTGTTGTATAGATTGCCCAACCACTCTCGCTTAAACTGATTATCAACAATCACCAATTCTGGCAAACCGCCAATATGAAAATACTCCAGAAAAGCCCTCTTGAGGTCAGAATTTTGCAGATACTCCCACTGCGCAGGCAAGGAGATATGCTGGGCTGTCAAGTATTCCTGAAAGGAGAAAGGAAAAACGGGTTGCACCATATATCTGCCACCAAGCGTAGTAGAAATCTCGCTACTCAGCATCTTGGCGTTGCTACCAGTGATATATACTCTATATTTCTGGTCAGCAAGTCTGCGTGCAAATTTCTCCCACCCATCAACGATTTGTATCTCGTCGAGCATGAAGATAGGCTGATGCCCATACATCTCCTCGTAAGCCTGCTTGATGGCATCCAGGTCGGAAAGCTGGAGATTTTCCAATCGGTCGTCCTCAAAATTGAAGTAAAGGATTTCCTCTGGCAAATGTCCCTGAGCTATCATCTCTTGGGCACGCTGATATAGCAAGTAAGACTTACCGGCTCTTCTTAGTCCTACCAGCACATAGTTAGAATGAGATTCGAAGCTGATGTTTCTTTTCACCATCTCCACATTCTGAATCATCCTTTGGTTCTCCGCTATCAGCAGTTTTGCTATTCTCTTGTCCATATCTTCCGTTTTATGTTAATCTGGGTGCAAAGTTACAACATTTTCCTTTATAAAGGAAGAAAAGTCGTAAGATATTTCCTTTATAGAGGAAACTTTTCCCAAAAAACTTTCCTCTATAAAGGAAACTTTCTTTAAACTCCTTCGGAAAATGTGATTTCTTATTCGTAATCCTTTGATTATGAGTCTCTTTTGTAAAAGAGGCTAAAAAACACCAAAATGGGCTATCCGTACCAGCCTCTTGCCATACGAGCGTAATGCCGAGGCTAAAACGCTGAATATTCCTCTCTATATGCTCTTTGTTCTCGAAAAGGAGCTGGAGGCAGAAAGCTAAAATCCTGAATGGGCGATGGTTTTTAAATGAACTGTCGCCCATTTCTTTACATTTTATAAGGAAAAGTGCATAAAAATCGGATATTTATAACAAAATGTAGCATTAAGTGCAACTTTTTCTGAAAAAAGTTTGGCGGTTTCCTAAATAATGCTTAATTTTGCACCCGATTTAAAATATTTTTAAAAATTAAGTAAGTTTTAGACTTACAGGCTCTTATATAATATAAAGGTATAAAGAGCGATTCCCCCTCCACCTCGGGGCAAGAGGTGGAAAACAAAAAAGATGATAGACTGCTCCTTGTGAGTAATCATATAAGAAAAATAGAGGGAAAGAAATTATAAACATTATATATTCATTTAAACGAGGGAGATTTATGGAAAAAAGACTCATGACAGTAGTTGCAGGTCTTGCTCTCAGTACGAGCATGGCTTTTGCACAAAGTCAAATCTCTGGTAAAGTTACTGCTTCTGAAGATGGTAGCCCTGTTATCGGTGCTTCTATCAAGGTTGTAGGAACTAACACAGGTACAGTTACCGACATTGACGGTAACTTCATGCTCACTTTACAGAAGCCTAATGCTGAGTTGGAGATTTCATACATTGGTATGGTTTCCAAGAGATTGAAGGCATCTGCAAAGATGAACGTCTTGTTGGACTCTGAAAGTCAGTCACTCGAGCAGGTTATCATCACCGGTTATGGTGCTGCTAAGAAGCTGGGTTCTGTTGTTGGTGCTATTTCCAACGTTGGTGAGAAGAAGTTGCAGACTATCGTGACCCCTAACTTTACCGATGCGCTTGCTGGTCAGGTTTCAGGTTTGTCTGTATTGACTTCTGCTGGTGACCCTTCACAGTCGGCTTCTATCCGTCTGCGTGGTGTCAACTCTATCAACTCATCTAACCAGCCATTGTTCATTCTCGATGGCTCACCTATTTCTTCAAGCTTCTTCAGCACATTGAACCCTTCTGATATTGCTAATATCACCGTATTGAAGGATGCTGCTTCTACAGCTATCTATGGTTCTCGTGCTGCTAACGGTGTTATCGTTATCACCAGCAAGCAGGGTAAGTACAACGAGTCTGTTCAGATGACAGTAAAGGCTCAGTATGGTATTTCTACTCCAACTGCTGATGGTACTACTATGATGAATTCAGAGCAGTACATCCAGTTCCGTGACTTGATCGGTCAGCCTGTTAGCGACAATATCAGAAACCTGGTAAGCAAGTATGGTATCAGCACCAACTGGCGTGATGAGTTGTTGAGCAGCTCAGCTCCAACATCTGATATCAATGCTACATTGCAGGGTGGTGGTCAGACTATGAACTACTATCTCTCTTTCAACCACCACGAGCAGGATGGTTTGATTGAGCAGTCAAACATGCGCCGTTCTACATTGGCAGCTCGTATCAATGCACGTCTTAACAAGTTCTTCAAGGTTGGTTACAGCTCTAACTTTGGTGTGCAGGATTATGCTGTAAACTCTGCATGGAATGATGCTAGCGGAATCTATCTGAATAACCCATTGGTTGCTGCCCGTATGGCTTTGCCTTACGATGCTCCTTATTACTATTCTTTCGATGATAACGGTAATATGATCAAGGGCGACAGAGCAGCTAAGCTCCTCTATAGTGGTATCACTATGCCTTGGTGGGGTATCTCTAAGAGTGATGTTTCACGTAAGCGTGTTACATTGAATATGTCTCTTAATGAGCAGCTTACTCCAATCGAGGGCTTGACATTTACAGCTGTTCAGTCTTTGTTCGGTTATGACTATACATTGGATGGTAGAAACTTGCCTTATGATAAGGTTACTACTCCAATGGGACAGACTATTGCTGCAAGATCTGGTAGCGTACAGACAAACTTCTCTCGCTATTATGCTTATACCCTCACACATACTGCTGAGTATCGCAAGAACTTCGGCAACCACTATCTCAATGTATTGGTAGGTGAGGAAACACGTCTCGAGAAGTCAAAAGGTTTTGGCGCATACTCACAAGGTCAGACTGATGAGCGCCGCCTGTTGCTTACTGCTGGTACAACAATGGACCCTGCTTCACAGTCTGATAGTCGTGCGAAGATTGTTGCCAACTCTATCTTCGGTAATGTAGAGTACAACTACCTGGAAAAGTACTATGTTTATGGTTCTCTCCGTCGTGACGGTAGCTCTAAGTTCGCTCCAGATCACCGTTGGGGTACATTCTGGTCAGCTGGTTTGAAGTGGGATGCTAAGAAGGAAAACTTCCTCAAGAACGTTTCTTGGTTGGATGCCCTCTCTCTGAGCGCTAACTATGGTACAACCGGTAACGACTCTGGTGCTGATGCTTACGACTATTATGGTTTGTTCGGTAACGGCTCTAACTATAATGGTGAGGGTTCTATCACTATCTCACAGGCAAGTAACTATACCTTGACTTGGGAGACTGTAAGCAAGTTTAACCTTGGCTTGAACATCGGCTTGTTCGATCGTTTGAATCTCGAGGCTAACTACTACATCAACAAGACTTCTGATATGTTGATGGACATTCCTTACTCAATGACTACTGGTTTTGAGTTTGGTGCTGGTAACATCGGTGCCATGACCAACAAGGGTTTTGAGTTGTCTGCTAACTTGGATCTTATCAAGACTAAGGATATCCGCTGGACTCTTTCTGCTAACGTAGGTTACAACAAGAATGAGATTACTGAGTTGTTCGCTGGTCGCGATGAGTATGTAATTGCCAATACAGGTTTGAAGCTCCAGGTAGGTCACCCTTACGGTGAGTTCTACAGCGTTCGCTATGCTGGTGTTGATCCTCGTACTGGTGAGCCAATGTACTACGACAAGAACGGTAATGTTACTAAGAATTATAATGAGGAAGAGAACTCTGTATTCTTGGGTAAGAACCGCTATGCACCATGGATCGGTGGTTTCGGTACCAACTTCACATGGAAGGGTCTCAGCATTATCGCTGACTTCGCATGGCAGTCTGGTAAGTACATGACCGTAAATGATAACTACTTTATCATGAATGCTGGTCAGGGTACTTCTTTCAACCAGAGCGTAGAGATGTTGAACATCTGGACACATCCTGGTCAGATTACTGATATCCCAGCTTACGGCTATGATATCCAGTTCGATGACCACTTGTTGAGCGACGCATCATTCTTGCGTATGAAGACTCTTACTGTCCAGTATGAGTTGCCTAAGAAGTGGATGGCTGCAACACGTTGCCTCAAGGGTGCTAAGGTATTCGGTATCGCACGTAACCTCTTTACCATTACAGACTTCAAGGGATATGACCCAGAGCCAGATATCAACTTGGTTCAGTTCAACTATCCTAACACCCGTCAGTTTGTTATTGGTGCAGAGTTAACATTCTAAACTTACAAAAAAGAAAAAAAATATGAAGAAGATATATTTTTCATTGATGCTTATTGGTGCATTGACTTTCTCATCTTGCTCCATGGACGAGGCTCCTTTCGGCATGTTGGATGACAAGACTGCTATTCAGAAAGCAGCAGACCTTCGCCAATTCCGCAATCAGCTTTATAGCAACATGCGCTCAGTAACATCTGGTGTTTGGCTTTACCGCTCAGACATCCAGATGGACGAGTTCCACGGATTGATCAACAACGGTAACCGTGAGGGTGTTTATTCTAACGGTACATTCACATCTGCCGATAACGACCTCAAGGGTATGTGGCAGAGCGCATATAATGTCATCGCTAAGTGTAACTCTGTTATAGAGAATGCAGCTAAGTTGTCTGCTGATGCAACTATTGCTGATGCTGACAAGACAGATTTCGTACGCTACGATGCAGAGGCTCATTTCGTACGTGCCTATATGTATTTCTGGTTGGCAGAGCACTACTGCCAGACCTATACAAAGGCAGAGCCATCAAAGGCAGCTTCTGGTCTTCCTTTGACCACAACTTATAATCCAACTGGTGATATCGCTACCTATCCAAGCCGTAGCACACTGGATGAGACTTATCAGTTGATCGAGGATGATATCAACGTAGCATTGACAGGTCTTCAGAAGTATGAGGCTTCTGGTGCTGCAGATGTAAAGGATATGGTTGCTGCGAATGCAGCTTATGTTTCTTCTTATGCTGTACAGGCATTCAAGGCTCGCGTTGCCCTTGTAAAGGGTGACTGGAAGACTGCTGCTGACAATGCTGAGGCTGTTATCAACTCTGGCAAGTTCCCATTGACAGAGATTGCAGACTATGCTAAGATGTGGACTGATGATGAGGGTACTGAGGTAATCTTCCGCCCTACGATGACCCCTACTGAGTTGGGTGGCTCTAATGGTGCAGAATACATCAACTCTTCAGAGACTGGTGCGGACTATATCCCAACATTCGCAGTATTGAGTCTCTATGGTGAGGGTGATGTCCGTTTCAATACTTTCTTCAAGGTATATCAGAAGCTTGATGTAGAGGGTACAAATTATCAGGCATACGTATTGAATAAGTTCCCTGGTAACGCAGCACTCCGTACTGGTACAACCAACAACATCATGAACATGAGCAAGGTGTTCCGTTCTTCAGAGATGTATCTGATTGCTGCTGAGGCTGAGGCTCGTCAGGGCAGTACAGAAAATGCCAACAAGTACTTGAAGGCATTCCTGGCTAAGCGTATCGAGGGCTATGAGCCAAACGATTACTCAGCTAACACCATCTTGTCTGTTATCCTGAACGAGCGCCAGAAGGAGTTCATCGGTGAGGGTATGCGTATGATGGATGTTCGTCGTCTTGGCAAGGGTTTTGCACGTTATGCTACACATGATGAGAATCCTGATCTCGACGGTATCGTTGTGAAGATGGGCCAGTCTCTCTCTTATGCAGCTGATGATCATCGTTTCTTGTGGCCTATTCCAAAGACCGAGATGGATTCAAACCCTAACTTGGCAGGTCAGCAGAACCCAGGTTATTAATCTAGTTGTATCACAATAAAGAATAGAAAATATGAAATATATAAAATTGTTCATGTTGATGGCTGCAGTAACCTTCTTCGCAGCCTGCTCTAGCGACGATGATTCATGGAACTCTGCTTCTGATGTTACTGTTGGAATGGCGCAAACTGAAATGACAGTAAATGAGGGTAAGGGTCTCTTTAACGTTCCAATCGAAGTGAAGGGCGAGACCAACGGTAATGTCTTCGTTACTGTTGAGCTTAAGGAAGTTGGTGCTAATCCTGCAAAGGAAGATGTTAACTATTATGTTACTGATAAGACTATCAACATCTCTGATGGTGTAGGCAACGTAGAAATCGAGACTGTAGATGATGATGATATCAACGATCCTCGTACTTTCCAGGTTACCATCGTAGATGCAAAGGGTGCTAAGATTTCTGAGAATGCAAGCACAACCATCACCTTGAAGGATAATGATTCTGAGTTCTACAGCAAGCTTCAGGGTAAATGGACTTTGAGCGGTGTTGACAGAAGTGGTAAACCAATCAGTTGGAATGTGACTATCACCGGTGCTTCTGATGAGAGTGAGGCTGACTTCAATAAGAAGCTTTATGTAGGCGGTTTTGCTGGTGAGTCAACCTGTGAGGCTGAGCTTTCTTACTATTTCGATAAGGAAACAAAGCAGGGTCGTCTGGTATTTGAAGGCATGGGTCAATATGCTATGGGTGCTTATAACTTTGGTGGAGATCTCGGTCCTTGCTATGTACTTCCATTCAATTTCAAGGATGGTAAGTTGACAGAAGACCCTATTGAGGGTGCATGGTCAGATGATATGAAGACTATCACCTTTGACGAGGGTATGATGGCAGGAATCCTTTACACTTATCCTGAAGTGAAACCTACAGGTTCAGCATTCTTCTTTGTAGGTAATATGAAGTTGACACGATAAGCCTTATGGCTTAATCAATGATAAAAATAGGAGAGAATGACGGTTTCAATAGAAACCGCCTCTCTCCTTTTTTTCTTTTAAATCGTTTATCTTGATTTTGAAGAGGTATCAGACAATCAATTATTAATAAGTTCGTTATGAAAAGAAAACTAATTTCATTCATTATGTTAGCTTTGGCCACAGTTTCTCTTTATGCCATTCCAGCCAAGCCTGGTATCTGGAAGACGCTGAAACTAGCCAATGGTCAAACAATCGAAGTACAGCTTCGGGGCGATGAGTTTATGAAGTTCTGGCAAGATAAGGACGGCAAGAACTATACGATGACCGAAAAGGGTCTGGTTACAGCCAATATGGAGAATCTTGTACAGCGCAGCAAGGAACTCAGAGCCAATAATCAGGGACCTTATCTTACAAGAGGTGGCTTGGTAAAGACCAATGCCCGTACCAATGCCCGACAGAAAGTATCTTATATCGGAAAGAAACGCTGCCTCATTATCCTGGTCCAGTTCTCCAACAAGAAATTCTCCATGGCTGATCCAAAGGCTTTCTATAACAGAGTAGCCAACGAAGAAGGCTTCAGCGAAGGAAACTTCCGTGGTAGTGTCAAGGACTATTTTCACGCACAGAGCAACGGTCAGTTCGACCTGACCTTTGATATTGCTGGTCCTTATACTCTTGCCAATTATGAGGTTTATGGTGAAAACTCAAAGGATGGTGGCGACAAGAATCCACAAGGCATGGTAGCAGCAGCCTGCCAGAATGCCGTGAATGATGGTTGGAATCTCGCTCCTTACGATTGGGATGATGACGGAGAAGTAGATCTTGTATTTGTCCTATATGCAGGTCGTGGTGAAGCTACAGGTGGAGATGCCAATACGATATGGCCGCATAAATACAATTTGCCAATGCCTACTGCGTATGGAGACAAAAAGGTTTATACCTATGCATGCAGTAATGAGTTGGCTTCTGATACTAGAATAGATGGTATCGGAACCATCTGCCATGAATTCTCCCATTGCTTAGGTTTCCCTGATGCTTATGATACGCAGTATAAAGGCTTTTATGGCATGGGAACCTGGGATTTGATGTGCTCTGGCAGCTACAATGGCAACAGCTATTGTCCTGCCGGATATACAGCTTACGAGAAGTATGCTGCCGGCTGGATAGAACCAGTTGAATTAACCGAGAATGTTGAAGTAACCGGTATGGCTACAGTAGCCAAGGGAGGTAATGCCTATAAATTCACAAACCCTGGTTTCAGCGACGAGTATTACATCATCGAAAACCGCCAGCAGGAAGGCTGGGATGCGGGGCTGGCAAGTTCGGGTATCATGATCAATCATATCAATTATGATGAAAAGATATGGGAAATCAATATGCCGAACACCAATGATCCGGAGTATAATCAATTTGAGCATATTACATTCATTCCTGCTGATAACAGCAAGAAAGAAAATGATGAAAAGGGCGACGCCTGGCCTTATAATGGGGTCAATGCCTTAGGTAGCAAGACTACTCCTGCCGCAACCACTCAGCATGAAAATACGGATGGTAAGAAACTGATGAATATCTCTATCAGCGATATCGCCATGGCGGAAGATAAGACGGCTTCTTTCAAATTCATCAACTATAATGTAGCCTCTTCACAGGATGGATACATCTTCCACGAGTCCTTTGACAAGTGTCAGGGTACGGGTGGCAATGACGGCAGTTTCGTACCACCAATGTTGAGTCATGACTTTGCTACAGGAACCTTTGCACCTGATGTTGAGGGATGGACCTGCAATTATCAGAAGGGTGGAAACCAGTGTGGTCGTTTCGGTACGACTTCGGCTGCTAATGTCACCCTCACATCTCCAGAGTTCGAGTTGAATGGTGAGGCAAAGCTTACCTTTAAATGTGCTCCTATTGGTAAGGCTGATGTTACGCTCAATTTGTCAGCAGAGAATGCAGAATTGGATATCCAGAGCATTCCTATGAAGAATGGTCAATGGAACGAAGCTGTTGTGACAGTAAAGTCAAAGGGCAAGACAAAGCTCACCTTTACTTCTTCCAAGGCATTCTTCCTGGATGAAGTTTATCTGCAATCTACTACCACGGGTATCGGTCAGCTGATAACAGATGCCAAATCTTCTTCTCCATATACCTATGTATATAATGCCGAAGGTCAGCTGGTATGCAAGATGAAGACCTCTGAGTTCCAGAAGAACAATATCCCAGGCAACGGCTTGTTTATCTTGAAGTGTGGAAACAAGACAACAAAGATTGTGAAATAAGCAATCGGACATATATCTCTCATATATATAATAAGGTGTATCCTTCTTGCCTCATACATCGGGCAAGCGAGGATACACCTTATTCTTTTTATCTCCTTCACCCTCAAACATTTTCCAATAATTCCTTGCTTCTTTCAGAAGAAAAGCGTATCTTTGCAAAAAAAGGATTACCTGTAAATGCGTGGGGGCTCGAATAGATGCCCCTACTTAAAATTTATGGCACATGTGCCACTTTTTTAAAGTAGAAGTCTATTCTAATATGTTTCGTTGCAAAAGAAAATCAAACAAGCTTATGAACAAGATGCCTGCTTCATTGTGATGAGAAACAATATTGTCCTTTACTATGATTATCTTCTGGAAGTTATCTGAGATATGTTTTAGAGATGCTGATTCTTGTTCTATCTTTTCCTTATCAGGAAGAGCAAGGGCAGACTGGATGTAATAACGCTTAGAGCCATTGTTGACTACAAAATCTACTTCCAATTGCTTGCGTATCATTCCTTGTTGCGGCGTTCGGGTACGAGTTTCTACCATACCAACATCCACAAGATAGCCACGGCATCGTAATTCATTGTATATCACATTTTCCATGAGATGGGTTTCTTCTATTTGACGGAAATCCAGAAGGCTATTGCGCAGTCCTAAGTCTACGAAATAGTATTTAGACAATGTACCGATGTACTTTTTCCCCTTAATGTCATACCGCATCGCTTTCTCTATCAGGAAGGCTTCTTGCAAGAATCCTAAGTAATTGTCGATTGTTAACGGAGACAGGTCTGCATTGCTTACGCTCTTGAAAGTGTTGCTCAATTTATTCGGATTGCATGGTGAGCCTACCGATGATGCCATTACTTTAACAAGAGAGTCGAACTCCAAGTTTTTCTTGACATTATTTCTGTCTATCAAGTCTTTTAGATACACCGTAGTATAGAGATTACGCAGATAACTCACCTTCTTTTGCTGGGTATCCAAAGACAAGATTAAAGGCAAACTGCCATACGTAATATAATCTCGCCAAGCATCTTCTTTGTTGCCATCGTAAGCCGATACATATTCTGAAAAAGACAGAGGGTAAATACGTATTTCATCACCTCTTCCTCTGAACTCTGTGGCAATGTCGGAAGATAGAAACTTAGAATTGCTTCCTGTTACGTAGACATCCACATTGTCTATATGAAGAAGACTGTTCAAGGCTCCAACAAAGTTGTTTACCATTTGAACTTCATCCAATAGGACATAATGAATTTCAGAATCTTTGATGTTACCTTTAATATAGTGTAGCAGTTTCTTGGGGTCACAGTATTCATCGTTCAGTATATCATCCAAAGCCAGAGATATAATATGATCTGGAGAAATGCCATCTGCCAGGAGATGATCTCTAAACAACTTGAATAGAAGATATGATTTGCCACATCTTCTGATACCTGTAACTATCTTTATCAAGCCATTTTGTTTGCTTGATATGAGTTGGTTGAGATAATATTCGCGCTTAATTTCCTTCATGCTACTTAAAAATTCTGGCACATGTGCCACTTTTTTTAAGTGCAAAGATATGCGAAAGTAGAGTTCTAACCAAAAATTTTTAGATTTATTATACTAATAAGGTGTATCCCCCTAGCCTTTCATCATCGAAGGCTAAAGAGTATACACCTTATTTTATATAAATACGATATACTCTTTCTAGAATGTCTTGGAATACCCACTTTCTGTTAATGCCGTTTCGGAAACAGTAAACGAAGTGGTACTGCTATTATTGAAGAAATTACCCTCGTAACGGGTTAACTTACCCTTTACCAGATGCACATTGTCAAAATTGCACTCCTTGATGACCTTGCCATTCTTGTCCTTAGCCTGCGACTTTACATGAAGATTCTCTACATCATCAGCCTTCAAAAGCGTATAGACCGTGAAGAATAAATGATTGTACTGGTACTTCTTGGCATCAAATACTCTTTCGTAATGGATAGGAGCCTCTGTCTTGCATGTGCCGGTAGCAGGATTGAATACCACACCGCAATCTCCGGAAATCTCTATGGATTCGCCGGCTACATTTAATGGAGTTTCAATAGAGCTCCTGAGAACGAAGGCACTCACGCCCCGTGACAATGTGGCATCAAAATTCTGGTTGCTTACTTGAGGACTGACCGTAATATCCTTATAGGCATAAACCATATCGGTGACTTGATCATTCGGAAATCTGACTTCGGTAGCCGACTTGATGGAAATACGATTATCCAAAGGCATAGGGGTGACTGCGGCTACAGCAACCATGTGGTAAGTGCCTTCAGGAACATCGAAGGTTACCTTGCCGAAATTATCGCCCAGACTGTCTTGTCTTACGACATAGCCTGAATCATTCTCGGAATCAATAGGTATCAATGCTACCTCCAGTTCTGAAAACCTGTGGCAGGCTGCCAAGGTCGTTTTGTTATCAGCACGGGTGGAATGCATACGTGCCGATGAGACATCTGAGGCAGAAGAGATATCTTCTATCGTTTTCTCGAAGAAGCTAATGCTTACCTCATGGTTAGTTACCTGTGATGATTCGTTCATCACGTTTTCCTTGGAACAACTACATAAAAGTAGTATAGCGGAGACCAGCATCAGGCCTATGCTTTTACTCTTGTTCATCTTCTTCTTTTCGTTTGAATCAGACGCCGGAACCCCCGGTATTATCGGCTAGTACGCATTTGAATGATACAAGCAAATGGCTTTTGTACTAACGTTGCACAAAGATAGTGAAAATATGAATCCGTTGTACTTTTATTGACTTTTTTCTTTGTTTTCTTAACAATTTATAACGAAAGAGGGCGATACACCACTGAGAATGCATCGCCAGAGAGAACATTGGCAATGTCGCCATCACTTTCTACTACGAGGGTAGGGGCGATGAGTGACTTCAGAATGGGTTGCTGTTACCATTGTCAGAACCATCGGAGTCGATGATGACACCATCAATAACGAAGATAGGTTGGGAAGTGGCATTCAAAGAGTTGGTACCGCGGATGCGCATGATACCATAACCTACGACGACAACTTCGTTCAGAGCCTGGGCATCTGATTCCAAAGTTACATCAATAGGACCATTGCCAACTTTAATTTTTTTATCCTTGTAGCCAAGATAAGAAATCTGTAAAGTTGCACCTTTAGGAGCCTTCAATACGAAGTTACCATCTAGGTCGGTGACGGTAGCTGAGTTTGGTTGCCCCTTAACACGAACTGTCGCTCCAATTACTGGACCATCGTCTGCGACTACTGTACCTTTTACATTACCGTTTTGAGCCACTGCAGTCTGATATGGGAATGCAACGAATATAAACAGCAAAGACAGGTACTTTAAAGCATTACCTGCATGTTTCATGATTAATTGGTTTTTATGATTTAATTGGTTTAAAACTCGTTCGTTGGTTTATATACGAATTTTGTTTTTATTGATTTTCTGCTGCAAAGATATACCCTTTTTCGTAAAGTGCAGTATTTGTATCTTGCGTGTTTTTAAATGTTTCATGTACGATAAAACCGACATATTAGGGCAAAAAAAAGGGGATACGCAGCAGCAAATCCCCTTTATACCTTATTATATATAGACGTTTTAGTATTCGTATAGCTTGATGTGGAGTATTTTATTGTCGCCACATGAGATGCGGGCATGGCGTCCCTGATGGTCCTGATCGCCATTATCACGGCGGATAAACTGTAATTTACCGTTTTTGTCTACTTCAACCTGGTCAACATATCCGATACCGATACGCTTACCTTTGAAAGTTGCGGTTTGTTTCTTTGTTTCGGTTCCACCGTTGTCAACAAATCCGTCCTCACCGAGTTTCTTTTCTTCAGCTTGCGCTTTTTCTGTCTTACTTTGGAAAACTACGACGATACCATTACCAGCTATGATGTATTCGTTCTTGGCTAGTTTCACGATTAAGCCACCGCCTTCTGGCCATTTACTCCCATCTGTCGCGTGAGGATCCCATGGTAGCGTGAAGAAATGGCGGCAGGTCATGGTAATATCTCCATCTTCAATGATGCGCTCTTTATCTTCCTGGTCGAAGAGTAATCCCCAGTTTTTGCCCTTTCCCTGATGCTGGAGCAGGAGAGGAGAGAGCTGATTGATAACCTTGTATGAACGTCTGAGACTGTTCTTTACCTTGAAGTTAGCTTCATCGAGAGCAAACGGACTGAAACTGATGGCATCTGTTTCGCCGAAGGTATAATATGCCTTTACGCCGCT
>ULQW01060623.1_pt1 | contig 14525 bp, 6 predicted proteins | sample 1954921 | NCBI WGS metagenome assembly ULQW01 (sample SAMEA4835666, study PRJEB28245) | human gut metagenome | biome: gut microbiome; material: fecal sample | place: Denmark | collected 2008
TGATCGACGGGGCAGCGGTAGTCCTCGAGCGAGTGGAGAAAGAGCGTCGGCGTTTTGACTTTGTCGGCGTACTTCATGGGGCTGTGCCACCAGAATTTTTCGACATCCGGCCAGATGGTCGAGCCGCACTGGTCTTCGGAGAAGTCGGGGCCGATGTCGGACACGCCGTAGAAGCTCGTCCAGTTCGAGATCGAGCGCTGGCTGGCGCAGGCGCGGAAGCGGTCGGTGTGGCCGATGATCCAGTTGGTCATAAAGCCGCCGTAGGAGCCGCCAGTTTCGAAGAGGTTATCTGCGTCCATCTCGGGATACTTTGCGAGCGCCGCGTCGCAGAACGCCATCAGATCATCGAAGTCGACCGTGCCGTACTTGCCGCGGATATCCATGAACGCACCGCGGCCGTCGGAGCCGGTGGGATTGCAGAAGATGACGAAATAGCCACGGCTCGCCCAGTACTGCATCTCGTGATAGAACACGGGACCGTAGACGGTCTTGGGACCGCCGTGAATATCGAAGATGACGGGGTACTTTTTGCCCGCTTCGAAGCCCATCGGCTTTAGGATAAAGCCGTGCACCTCGTGGTCGCCCGCGGTGAGGTTGAGGGGGTCAGGCTGGGCAACGTATTTGCCGCGCAGCATGGCGTCGTTGAAGTGCGTGACGCGGCGGCCCGTCTCGTCGTAGAGCTCCTGCGGCTTCATGTCCCAGAGGGCGCAGAGGAGCATCCTGCCGTTCTTGCGGTCAAAGCAGTCGACGCTGCCGTCGCGCACGAGGACGGGGGAGACGGCGCCGTCTTCGAGCTTGTAGAGCCCCGCGCCGTCGAAGCGCGTCGAGATGAAGTACAGCACGTCGCCGTCCATCTTGAACGCCTGACCGCCGCCGTGGCGGACATCGCAGCCGACGGAAGAACTGATGGCCTCGCCGTAGACGGCGTAGGGCGTGACGGCAAGCGTCTCGTAGTCGAGCTTGTAAAAGTCGCAGTCCGTGTTCATGCCGAACTTGCCGTCCGCGGCCATGACGAGCAGGAAGGACTTGCCGAGCGCGTATGTCGCGATGACGAAGTCGGGGCGACTCTTGACGACGAGCTCTTGACGGCGCGAGGCAAGGTCGATGCGGTAAAGGTCCTGACCGCCGAAGTGCGCGGGGCGGGGGACGGAGACGTCGAGAAGACTGAAATAGACGGTCTTCTGATCCTCCGCGAGCTGAACATCGGAGACGTTGAAGCCCACATCCGTCAGGCGGGTGAGGGACTTTTTCTTCACATCGTAGTAGAAGAGACTTTCATACGCGCCGCGCGTGTATGTGCCGCCGTTCCACCACCAGGGTAGCTGAGAGATGACCTCGTAATCCTCGTTTTCCTTTTTGTCGTCAAAGTAGGTTTTCACGAGCTTCCTGTCGCCTTTATAGAGGTCCTCAAAGCCGGGAAAGGTCGAGCCGACGACAAGCAGGTCGCCGTTTTTGAGAGGGAAGACCTGCGAGACGGGGATGGGAAACGTGTAGGCAAGATCGGCCTCGCCGCCGTCGAGCGCGATCTTGTAGAAGCGGCTCGTGAGCGATGGCTCCTTTTCCCCCTCACGGTCGCCCGCGAGAAGAACCGTGTTTTCATCCAAGTAGCAGAACGAGGATTCCTTGCCGCCGCCGGTCAGCGCGCGGACGCGGCCGCCTTTTAAAAGATAGAGGCGGGATTCGTAGCAATTTTTTTCTTTTTTCGCCTGACTCACGGTGAAGCAGGCGCTTGTCCCCTCGGGGGAGAACGTCACGTTCGCAAGTGAGCGGACGGCGCAGAAATCGTCAATGGCGATGGGCTTCATGGGAAAACTCCTTTCATCGTCTGCGCGCAGAGCGGCGCAAAATCACGCAAACATCATACCACAGCGACAAATATATTGCAATCCGCGGCAAAATCCGTCGAAGCGCACAAAAAAACATCTGCGGAAACCGCAGATGTTCACAAAAAATGCCTTGACTTTTCTGTACCCATTTGGTAAAATAAAGCGCTTATAAACGGGAAAGGGCGAGGGAAATTCCCCACCCATTACCGAGAGAATAGCATACCGCGGCAAAAAAAGCAAGATGCAGTTCACTTTGTTTTACAACAAAGCCGGGCGTGTCGAACTGAATAGAGCCGCCGCAATACATTCCTTCAAGCGGACAGGGCTTGAAGAAAAGAAAGGCGTGAAGAGCAAAATGGCCAAAGACAAGATGTATGGCAAAACCCTTCGCAAGAATTTCGCCCGACACGAGGAGATCGTGGAGATGCCGAACCTGCTGGCGCTTCAGAAGAAGTCCTACCAGTGGTTCCTCGATACGGGTCTGCGCGAAGTCTTTTCCGACGTTGCCTCGATCTCGAACTACGCGGGCAACCTGGAGCTGAGCTTCATCGACTACAAGATGGACGAAGCGCCCAAGTACGACGTGCTCGAGTGCAAGGCGCGCGACGCGACGTATGCCGCCCCCCTGAAGGTGAGCGTGCGCCTCTACAACAAGGAGACCGGCGAGATCAAGGAGCAGGAGATCTTCATGGGCGACTTCCCGCTCATGACCGAGTCCGGCACGTTCGTCATCAACGGCGCCGAGCGCGTGGTGGTTTCCCAGCTCGTCCGTTCCCCCGGCATTTACTACGGCAAGGAGATCGACCTCAAGACCGACCTCCCGCTGCTGACGTCCACCGTCATCCCGTACCGCGGCGCATGGCTCGAATACGAGACCGACGCCAATGAGATGTTCTGGGTGCGCATCGACAAAAACCGCAAGATCCCCATCACCGAGCTGGTGCGCGCCATCGGCTTCAAGACCGACGCCGAGATCCTCGAGCTGTTCGGCGATGACGACCGCGTGGCCGTCACGCTCGAAAAAGACGCCTGCAAGACCTATGAAGAGGCGATGCTCGAGATCTACCGCAAGCTGCGCCCGGGCGAGCCGCCCACGGTCGAGGCCTGCGAGACCCTCATCAACAACCTCTTCTTCGACCCGCGCCGCTATGACCTGTCCATGGTCGGCCGCTACAAGTACAACAAGAAGCTCTCCCTGTGGGCGCGTATCCGCGGGCAGAAGCTTTCCTTCCCCGTCGCCGACCCGCGCACGGGCGAGATCATGTTTGACGCCGGCCACATCGTCACCGACGAGGAAGCGCGCGAGATGGATGCCATCGGCGTCAACGATGTGACCATCGAGGTCGATGGCCGTACGATGCGCGTGTTCTCCAACCACATGGTCGATCTTGACCGCTTTGTCGACTTTGACCCCGTGGCCGAGTGCGGCATCAAAGAGCGCGTGCGCGAGAGCGTGCTCAAGGAGCTGCTCGAGCAGTACAGCGGCGAGGAGCTCAAGGAAGCTATCCGCGACAACGCCGACCGCCTCGTCCCCAAGCACATTCTGGTCGACGATATCCTCGCCTCCATCAACTACATGAACGCGCTGGCGCACGGCATCGTCTATAAGGACGATATCGACCACCTCGGCAACCGCCGTCTGCGCTGCGTGGGCGAGCTGCTGCAGAATCAGTTCCGTATCGGTTTTTCCCGTATGGAGCGCGTCATTCGCGAGCGCATGACGATCCAGGATCTCGACATCGTCACCCCGCAGAGCCTCATCAACATCCGCCCCGTCACCGCGGCGATCAAGGAGTTCTTCGGATCGAGCCCTCTGTCCCAGTTCATGGACCAGACGAACCCGCTCGCCGAGCTGACGCACAAGCGCCGCCTGTCCGCTCTGGGCCCCGGCGGCCTTTCCCGTGAGCGCGCGAACATGGAAGTGCGAGATGTGCACTACAGCCACTATGGCCGTATGTGCCCGATCGAGACGCCGGAAGGTCCGAACATCGGCCTGATCTCCTACCTCGCGACCTACGCCCGCATCAATGAGTACGGCTTTATCGAAGCGCCGTTCCGCAAGGTCGACCACGAGACCTGCCGCGTGACCGACGAGATCGAATACATGACCGCAGACGTCGAGGACCAGTACATCGTCGGTCAGGCTGCCGAGCCTGTCGATGAAAACGGCTGCCTCGTCAACCAGCGTATCACCTGCCGCCACCGCGACGAGATCGTCGAGGTCGACCGCGACCGCGTCGACTATATCGATATCTCCCCGCGTATGATGGTCTCCATCGCGACGGCGATGATCCCGTTCCTGCCGAACGACGACGCGAACCGCGCCCTGATGGGCGCGAACATGCAGCGCCAGGCCGTTCCTCTGCTCCGCCCCGAGGCGCCGATCGTCGGCACCGGTATGGAGCATAAGATCTGCATGGACTCCGAGGTCGTCATCCTCGCCGAGGGCGACGGCATCGTCACCAAGATGGACGCGCGCGCCATCACCGTCGCCTACGACAACGGTGAGACGAAGGAATACAAGCTCACGAAGTTCCTGCGCTCCAACCACGGCACGTGCATCAACCAGCACCCGATCGTCGACGTCGGCGAGCGCGTGCATGGCCGCCGCCTGAACGAGAACGGCGTGTGGGAAGATCCCACCGTCCTCGCCGACGGCCCCGCGACCGATCAGGGCGAGATCGCTCTGGGCCGCAACATCCTCGTTGGCTTCATGACCTGGGAAGGCTACAACTACGAGGACGCCGTTCTGCTGAACGAGCGCCTTGTCCGCGAGGACTATTACACCTCCATCCACCTCGAGGAGTATGAGCTTGACGCACGCGATACCAAGCTCGGCCCCGAAGAGATCACCCGCGATATCCCCAACGTCGGCGAAGACGCACTCAAGGACCTTGACGAGCGCGGCATTATCCGCATCGGCGCGGAGGTCCACGCCGGCGACATCCTCGTCGGTAAGGTCACGCCCAAGGGCGAGACCGACCTGACTGCGGAAGAGCGCCTGCTGCGCGCCATCTTCGGCGAAAAGGCGCGCGAAGTGCGCGACACCTCCCTTAAGGTGCCCCACGGCGAGAGTGGTATCGTCGTCGACGCCAAGGTCTTCTCCCGCGAGGCGGGCGACGAGCTCGGCCCCGGCGTGAACATGGTCGTGCGCGTTTACATCGCGCAGCGCCGCAAGATCCAGCCGGGCGACAAAATGGCCGGTCGTCACGGCAACAAGGGCGTTGTTTCCCGCATTCTGCCGCAGGAGGATATGCCCTTCATGCCCGACGGTACGCCGCTTGATATCGTGCTGAACCCGCTGGGCGTTCCGTCCCGTATGAACATCGGTCAGGTGCTCGAGGTCCATCTGGGCTATGCGGCCAAGACCCTTGGCTACAAGGTCGCAACGCCGATCTTCGACGGTGCGAGCTATGAGGATATCCGCGAAGAGCTCATCAAGGCCGGTCTCGACCCCGAGGGCAAGAGCTGGCTGTACGACGGCCGCACCGGTGAGCGTTTCGACAATAAGGTCACCGTCGGTTATGTGTACTTCCTCAAGCTGCACCATCTGGTCGACGATAAGATCCACGCCCGTTCCACCGGCCCGTACTCCCTTGTCACGCAGCAGCCGCTTGGCGGTAAGGCGCAGTTCGGCGGCCAGCGCTTCGGCGAAATGGAAGTTTGGGCCCTCGAGGCTTATGGCGCAGCTTATACCCTGCAGGAGATCCTGACGGTCAAGTCCGACGACGTGACCGGCCGTGTGCGCACCTACGAGTCCATCGTCAAGGGCCACAACATCCCGCAGCCCGGCGTGCCCGAGTCGTTCAAGGTTCTCGTCAAGGAGCTCCAGGCCCTGTGCCTCGACGTTCAGGTCCTCGACCGCGACGGCAACCAGATCGAGCTCAAGGAGGACGAAGACGCGATGGATACATTCAACCTCGCCCGCATGGACGCCGAGGATGACCGCCACCGCAGCAACCCCTTCGCCGATGAAGCCGAGCTCGAGGACGCAGGCTTTGAATATGTCGCTGATGATGAAGTCAACGCCGACTTTGCCGGCGACGATCAGGAAGACTGAGAAAAGGAGGAGCATATAGAAAATGAGTTACGCAACGTTTGACGCGATCAAAATCGGCATCGCTTCTCCGGAGATGATCCGTGAATGGTCTTACGGCGAGGTCAAAAAGCCCGAGACTATCAACTACCGCACCCTCAAGCCCGAGCGCGACGGCCTGTTCTGCGAGCGCATCTTTGGCCCCACGAAGGACTGGGAGTGCCACTGCGGCAAGTATAAGAAGATCCGCTATAAGGGCAAGATCTGCGACCGCTGCGGCGTGGAAGTCACGCGCGCCAAGGTCCGCCGCGAGCGCATGGGCCACATCGAGCTCGCCACGCCCGTTTCCCACATCTGGTATTTCAAGGGTATTCCCTCCCGCATGGGCCTGCTGCTCGACATCAGCCCCCGCATCCTGGAAAAGGTGCTGTATTTCGCCGCTTATATCGTCACCGATCCCGGCGAGACCCCGCTGATGCGCAACCAGATCCTTTCTGAGAAGGAATACCGCGATATGCGCGAGAAGTATGAGGACGATTTTGACGCCGGTATGGGCGCCGAGGCCGTCAAGAAGCTCCTCCAGCAGATCGACCTCGAATCCTTGTCCGAGCAGCTCCACGCCGAACTCAAGAGCGCGAGCGGCCAGAAGAAGGCCCGCATCGTCAAGCGCCTTGAGGTCGTGGATGCGTTCCGCATCTCCGGCAACAAGCCCGAGTGGATGATCATCGACGTGCTGCCCGTCATTCCGCCCGAAATTCGCCCGATGGTCCAGCTCGACGGCGGCCGCTTCGCGACCTCCGACCTGAACGACCTCTACCGCCGCGTCATCAACCGCAACAACCGCTTGAAGCGCCTCATTCAGCTCAACGCGCCCGACATCATCGTGCGCAACGAGAAGCGCATGCTGCAGGAAGCGGTCGACGCGCTGATCGACAACGGCCGCCGCGGCCGCGCCGTCACCGGTGCGAACAACCGCGCACTCAAGTCCCTTTCCGACATGCTCAAGGGTAAGCAGGGCCGCTTCCGTCAGAACCTGCTCGGCAAGCGTGTCGACTACTCCGGCCGTAGCGTTATCTGCGTCGGCCCTGAGCTGAAGATCTACCAGTGCGGTGTGCCGAAGGAAATGGCACTCGAGCTGTTTCGCCCCTTCATTATGAAGAAGCTCGTCGAGGACGGCGCCGCCAACAACATCAAGTCCGCCAAGAAGATGGTCGATAAGGGCCGCACGGAGGTCTGGGACGCGCTCGACGTCGTCATCAAGGATCACCCCGTCATGCTCAACCGCGCGCCGACGCTTCACCGTCTCGGTATTCAGGCGTTCGAGCCGGTGCTGGTCGAGGGCCGCGCCCTCAAGCTCCACCCGCTGAACTGTACCGCATTCAACGCGGACTTCGACGGCGACCAGATGGCTATTCACGTGCCCCTGTCTGCCGAGGCGCAGGCCGAGGCCCGTATCCTGATGCTCTCTGCCAACAACCTGCTGCGTCCTCAGGACGGCGGCCCTGTCACGGTGCCGACGCAGGATATGGTTTTGGGTTCCTACTACCTCACGTTCGAGCGCTTTGAAAACGGCGTTTCCCAGATGGATAACGACGAGTTCTGGCCGCAGGACATTGACTTTGCCCTTGCCGGCAAGCGCTACGACGAGCTGACCGACGAAGAGAAGGCCAGCGTGAATCTGCACGTTTACCGCGACGAGGACGAGGCCATGCTCGCCTACAACGACCATCTCATCGGTATCCACCAGCCCATCCTTGTCCGCACGGTCAAGCAGATGCCGGACGGCACTATGGGCAGCAAGGTCGTGCGCGTTACCATCGGCCGCATCATCTTCAACCGCAACATCCCGCAGGACCTTGGCTTTGTGAGGCGCGTGGATGAAAACGGCGAGCCGACCGAAAACTACTTCGACTACGAGATCACCGAGGTCTGCGGCAAGAAGCTGCTCGGCAAGATCGTCGACCGCACGATCAAGCTGCACAACTTCACCATCGCGGCCGAAGTGCTCGATAACATCAAGGCCACGGGCTACAAGTTCTCCACCCGTGCGGCCATCAGTATCTCCGTTGCGGATATGACCATTCCGCCGGCAAAGTACACCCTCATTGCCGAGACCGAGCAGCGCGTCGTCGACATCGAAGACCAGTTCAAGATGGGCTTCATGACCGAGGACGAGCGCTACCGCGCCGTCGTCAAGGAGTGGGAAAAGACCACCGCGGATGTCACTGACGCCCTGCAGAAGAACATGGACCGCTACAACCCCATCTTCATGATGGCGGACTCCGGCGCCCGTGGTTCGATGAAGCAGATCCGTCAGCTGACCGGTATGCGCGGCCTGATGGCCAACACCGCCGGTAAGACGATCGAGATCCCGGTCAAGGCAAACTTCCGCGAAGGTCTGTCCGTCCTTGAATACTTCACCTCCTCCCGAGGCGCCCGTAAGGGCCTTGCCGATACGGCTCTTCGTACGGCAGACTCCGGTTACCTGACCCGCCGAATGGTCGACGTCTGCCAGGATGTTATCATCCGCTCCGACGACTGCGGCGCGACCCGCGGTATTACGATCAGCGAGATCAGCGAGAACGGCCAGGTCATCGAAAAGTTCTCCGAGCGCGTCAACGGCCGCTATCCGGTCCACGATGTGATGAAGCCCGGCACGGACGAGGTCCTCATTTCCAAGGATCACATGATGACCCCCGAGGATGCCGACCTCATGGAGAAGTTCGACATCCACTCCGTCGAGATCCGCACGGTGCTTACGTGCAAGGCCCACAGCGGCGTTTGTGCGAAGTGCTACGGCATGAACCTTGCCACGAGCAAGCCCGTCGGCCCCGGCGAGGCGGTCGGTATCATCGCGGCCCAGTCCATCGGCGAGCCCGGTACGCAGCTGACGATGCGAACCTTCCACACCGGCGGCGTTGCGGGCGGCGATATTACCCAGGGTCTTCCGCGAGTCGAGGAACTGTTTGAGGCGCGCCGTCCCAAGAAGATGGCGACCCTCGCCGAGATCGGCGGTAAGGTCCGCTTCGAAGAGGCGACCAAGGGCAGCCTGCTCAACATCATCGTCACCGCGGACGACGGCGACAACCGCATCTACTCGGTGCCGCACACCGGCCTGCGCGTGAACGACGGCGACGTCATCGCCAAGGGCACGCAGCTGCAGGACGGCGCGCTGTCCCCGCACGATATCCTGCGTATCCGCGGCACGTCCGCCGTTCATGACTACCTCATTCAGGAAGTTTTGAAGGTTTACCGTCAGCAAGGCGTTGACATCAATGATAAGCATATCGAGGTCATCGTCCGCCAGATGATGCGCAAGGTGCGCGTCGAGGAGTCCGGTGACACGAACCTGCTCTCCGGCTCCATGGTCGATCTGCTTGAGTATGAGGATGCCAACGAGGAGATTCGCGCGCGCAATGCCGCGGGCGAGGTCAACGCCGAGACCGGCGAGCCGCTGCAGGAGGCTGTTGCCACGCAGCTGCTCATGGGTATCACGAAGGCCTCTCTTGCGACCGACAGCTGGATGTCCGCCGCGTCCTTCCAGGAGACCACGAAGGTCCTGACTGAAGCCGCCATCAAGGGTAAGGTCGACCACCTTGTTGGTCTGAAGGAGAACGTCATCATCGGTAAGCTCATCCCCGCCGGTGCGGGCCTGAACGCCTACCGTGACTTTGCCGAGGAGATCGTTCCCGAGCCTGAGAAGCCCGAGGAAGAGCCGCACGAGCCGCGCATCATCACGAATGCCGTCGAAGTGTGAGTTAAGACCTCACGTATTGAATAGGTAAAAAGAGACGCGGAAAATTCCGCGTCTCTTTTTTGCCATTTTGGCGGAAAAAGGGAGAGCTTGACAGCCTCTTTTCAAAAGTTTGACGCGCCGGCGCGGAACGCACAAAAAAATTCGGGAAAAGCCCGTCGTTTCAGCGATTATTTTGTGTAGGCAGCCATAAAAAACGCTTGACGGCTTGTGCACCTCATGGTATAATTTCAACTTGCGTGGGTATGTCCCACGGAATTTGTCATACCGTCAGGAGGGACCTGCCGTGACGCCGGATCTGTCCACTTGCCGCAAGGTAGCGGGCATCAAGCAGACGATGCGTGCACTGCGGGAACACCGCGCGGAAAAGCTGTATATCGCCTGCGATGCAGACCCAGCCGTGCTTGCGCCGATCGAAGCGCTCGCACGCGAAGAGAACATCGCGATCGACGATCGCGCCACGATGGCGCAGCTTGGCCACAGCGCGGGCATCGCCGTTGGTGCGGCGGTGATCGCCGTTCTGAGAAACTAAGGTTTTTTCGGGATATTTTACCGATATCCTGTAAAAAATATATATCACATCATTTCAGGAAAGGAGAAACAAGAATGCCTACTTTTAACCAGTTGGTTCGCAAGGGCAGACAGCAGTCGACTTACAAGTCCAACTCCCCAGCTCTGCAGTATGGTCTTAACACGCTGAAGAACAAGGAGACCGACCTCGCCTCTCCCCAGAAGCGTGGCGTTTGCACCGCAGTTCGTACTGCGACCCCGAAGAAGCCGAACTCCGCTCTTCGTAAGATCGCCCGTGTCCGCCTCACCAATGGCTATGAGGTCACCGCTTACATCCCCGGCGTCGGTCATTCCCTGCAGGAGCACTCTGTGGTCATGATCCGCGGCGGCCGTGTTAAGGACCTCCCTGGTGTGCGTTACCACATCATCCGCGGCACTCTGGACGCTCAGGGCGTGCAGGGCCGTATGCAGTCCCGTTCCAAGTACGGCGCCAAGCGCCCGAAGCAGAAGTAAGGCTGCGACCTTGAAATGAGCTTTGCCGAAAAGGTTTGATATATATTTTTGTGTCATTCACCTCTTTGGCAGGCCGGAACACGATGGGGGAGAGCCCCATTCGCGAGTACCTATGATTTCTAAATTATAAGAAGGAGGGAAGCAAAGTGCCCAGAAGAGGTAATGTTCCCAAGAGAGAAGTTCTGCCCGATCCTATGTACAACAGCGTCCTGGTGACCAAGCTCGTCAACAGCGTGATGCTCGACGGCAAGAAGGGCGTCGCCCAGAAGGTCGTTTACAGCGCGTTCGACATGATCAAGGACAAGACCGGCAACGAGCCTCTCGATGTTTTCAACCAGGCCATGGAGAATATCATGCCCAGCCTGGAGACCAAGTCCCGCCGCGTCGGCGGTGCCACCTATCAGGTGCCGATGGAGGTCCGTCCCGCCCGTCGTCAGACCCTCGGTCTGCGTTGGCTGACGGCCTATGCCCGTGCCCGTGGTGAACGCACCATGGCCGAGCGTCTGGCCGGCGAGATCATGGATGCTGCCAACAACAGCGGCAGCGCCGTGAAGAAACGCGAAGATACCCACAAGATGGCCGAATCCAACAAGGCATTCGCCCACTTCCGCTGGTAACGGAGGAACGAGAGAATTATGGCAAGAAAAGTCTCTCTGGAAAACACCAGAAATATCGGCATCATGGCCCATATCGACGCTGGCAAGACCACGACTACCGAGCGTATTCTGTACTACACCGGCGTCAACTACAAGATCGGCGAGACCCACGACGGTACCGCCACGATGGACTGGATGGCTCAGGAACAGGAGCGTGGTATCACCATCACCTCCGCTGCCACCACCTGCTACTGGAAGGGCAGCAAGAACCAGTTCCCGCAGACCCGCCTGAACATCATCGACACCCCGGGCCACGTCGACTTCACCGTTGAGGTCGAGCGCTCCCTGCGCGTTCTGGACGGCTCTGTGACCGTTCTCTGCGCCAAGGGCGGCGTTGAGCCCCAGTCTGAGACTGTGTGGCGTCAGGCCGATAACTACAAGGTCCCCCGCATGATCTACGTCAACAAGATGGATATCATGGGCGCGGACTTCTACAACGTTCTGCACATGATCCACGATCGTCTCAAGTGCAACGCTGTCCCCATCCAGCTGCCGATCGGCTCTGAAGACACCTTCAAGGGCATCATCGACCTGGTGGAGATGGACGCTGATATCTACTACGACGAGCTCGGCAAGGACATGCGCGTCGAGGAGATCCCCGAGGACATGCTCGAGCTCGCTCAGGAGTATCGCACCAAGCTCGTTGACGCTTGCGCCGACCTGAACGACGAGATCATGGAGCTGGCGCTCGAAGAGAAGCCCGTTCCTCAGGACCTCATCCGCAAGACCATCCGTCAGGCCACCATCGACAATAAGATGGTTCCTGTCACCTGCGGTACCTCTTACAAGAACAAGGGCGTTCAGAAGCTGCTGGACGCGATCGTCGACTACATGCCGTCCCCCGTGGATATCCCCGCGATCGACGGTGTGAACCCCGATACCGGTGAGGAAGATGTCCGTCACGCGGACGACAACGCTCCGTTCTCCGGTCTCGCGTTCAAGATCGCGACCGACCCGTTCGTCGGCCGTCTGTCCTTCGTTCGTGTGTACTCCGGTATTTTGAATACCGGTACCGCCGTTCTCAACTCCACCAAGCATCAGAGAGAGCGCATCGGCCGCATCCTGCAGATGCACGCCAACCACCGCGAGGATATCGAGTGCTGCTACGCCGGCGACATCTGCGCCGTCATCGGCCTCAAGAATACCACCACCGGTGATACGCTCTGCGATGAAAAGGCTCCGATCATCCTGGAGTCCATGGAATTCCCCGAGCCCGTGATCCGCGTCGCCATCGAGCCCAAGACCAAGGCCGGTCAGGAGAAGATGGGCATCGCACTGATGAAGCTGGCTGAGGAAGACCCGACCTTCAAGACCTACACCGACGAAGAGACGGGTCAGACCATCATCGCCGGTATGGGCGAGCTCCATCTGGAGATCATCGTCGACCGCCTGCTCCGCGAGTACAAGGTCGAGGCGAACGTCGGCGCTCCCCAGGTCGCCTACAAGGAGACCATCACCAAGGCTGTCGATCAGGATACCAAGTACGCCCGTCAGAGCGGTGGTAAGGGTCAGTACGGTCACGTCAAGATCCATGTCGAGCCCAACGAGTCCGGCAAGGGTTATGAGTTTGTCAACGCCCTCGTCGGCGGCGCGATCCCCAAGGAATACGTTCCCGCGATCGATGCCGGTATTCAGGGCGCCATGCTCTCCGGTGTTCTCGCCGGTTACCCGGTCGTCGATGTCAAGGTCACGCTGTACGATGGTTCTTATCACGAGGTCGACTCCTCTGAAATGGCGTTCAAGATCGCCGGCTCCATGGCCTTCAAGGAGGCCTGCCAGAAGGCCGGCCCGACGCTGCTCGAGCCGATCATGAAGGTCTGCGTCATCGTCCCCGACGAGTACATGGGCGACGTGATCGGCGACCTCAACTCCCGCCGTGGTCAGATCCAGGGCTTCGAGGCCCGCAGCGGCGCGCAGCAGATCGACGCTTTCGTTCCTCTGGCTGAGATGTTCGGCTACGCGACTGACCTCCGCTCCTGCACGCAGGGCCGCGGCCAGTACACGATGGAGCCCGCGCATTATATCGAGATCCCGAAGAACATTCAGGAGAAGATCATCAACCAGCGCACGAACCGCGCCTGATAAAAAGGTATTGCAAAATACCGCGTTTTACGGTAAAATACCGGTGTATGTAAATGACACCGGCAAACAACGAAATTTTTTCATAGGAGGATCACTCTAATGGCTAAGCAGAAATTCGAGCGTACCAAGCCCCACGTAAACATTGGTACCATCGGTCATATCGACCATGGTAAGACCACCCTGACCGCCGCGATCACCAAGTTCCTCGCCATGCAGGGCGGTGCTGACTACACCGATTACAGCTCCATCGATAAGGCTCCGGAAGAGCGCGAGCGTGGTATCACCATCAACACCGCTCACGTTGAGTACCAGACCTTCGACCGTCAGGGCCACAACTACAAGACCGGCGAGGACAACGCCCAGATCCAGGGCCGTCACTATGCCCACGTCGACTGCCCGGGCCACGCCGACTATATCAAGAACATGATCACCGGCGCTGCTCAGATGGACGGCGCTATCCTGGTCATCGCCGCTTCCGACGGCCCCATGGCCCAGACTCGTGAGCACCTGCTGCTCGCCCGTCAGGTCAACGTGCCTTCCGTTCTCGTTTTCCTGAACAAGTGCGACCAGGTCGACGATGAAGAGCTGCTCGAGCTCGTCGAGATGGAAGTCCGCGAGATGCTCGACTTCTACAGCTTCCCCGGCGACGAGACCCCGATCATCCGCGGCAGCGCTCTGAACGCCCTGATCTCCGAGTCCAAGGACATCGACGCTCCCGAGTACAAGTGCATGCACGAGCTCATGGACGCTGTTGATACCTGGATCCCCACGCCCGACCGTAAGGCCGACCAGCCGTTCCTGATGCCCGTTGAGGACGTCTTCACGATCTCCGGTCGTGGTACCGTCGCTACCGGCCGTGTTGAGCGTGGCCAGCTGAAGCTCGGCGAGGAAGTCGAGATCATCGGTCTGACCGACGAGCGTCGCAAGACCGTCGTCACCGGTATCGAAATGTTCCACAAGCTGCTCGACTACGCCGAGGCTGGTGATAACATCGGTACCCTGCTGCGTGGTGTTGCCAAGAACGAGATCGAGCGCGGCCAGGTTCTGTCCAAGCCCGGTTCCATTCACCCCCTCACCAAGTTTGTTGGTCAGGTTTACGTCCTGAACAAGGACGAGGGCGGCCGTCACACCCCGTTCTTCAACAACTA
>ULQW01050060.1_pt1 | contig 14418 bp, 6 predicted proteins | sample 1954921 | NCBI WGS metagenome assembly ULQW01 (sample SAMEA4835666, study PRJEB28245) | human gut metagenome | biome: gut microbiome; material: fecal sample | place: Denmark | collected 2008
TTTAGGAGGACACAAGCAAAATGAAAACCACAGAACAGCAACACAATCAAAGAAAACAGGAAATCATGGAAAAGTGCTTCGAGTGCTACGCGGAAAACGGGCTCACGGGCACGGGAATCAAAGCCCTGGCCGACGCCTGCGGCTGCACGAAGGCAAATCTGTATTCGTATTTCAAAAATCTTGACGAGCTGATTATTGAGTCAACGGCATACTGCATGGAAAAGGTTGAGGACGACTTTATGGAGATGGCCCCCACCGACCCCAAGGATGTTGTCCGATTTGTGAAGGAGGTGCCTTACTGGACGGCGAAAAAGCACGGCAAAAAATATCGGCTGATGTATCAGATCTATACGCACCCGAAATACATCGAGCACGGCAAGAAGTTTTTTGAGGGCGTCAACGAGCGCTACACCGAGTATGCCAAGCGGCTGGAGCCGAAAATCGGCATTCCCTATACGATTATCACGCCGCTGATTTTCATATTCGTCCGGGCCAGCGTTCACTATGCCATGTTCGAGGACGAATACTACCTGAAAACCCAGATGGAGGTCTTAAAGCAGGGAGTCGCCCTGTTTGTGGATAAATACCGCTCACAATATCTGAACGGAGGTAACACAACATGAAGAAACGAATACTCAGTATCCTGCTGACCCTTTGCATGGTGCTGTCTATGGTCACGCCGTTGGCTTCCGCTACGGAAGGCGGGCAGCCGGAGGGCAATACCCCGCAAACCCGGGAGCCGCTATCCCTGGAGGAGGGCGAAACCTATTGGTTTCAAATAGGGGGTATGATCAACGGCCTGTACAAATACTATGAATCGTTCGTTTATGTCGGAACGGTGAATTCCTATGTGCTCAGCGCCGCTTCGGCAGGGAAGGCCGATTCCTCCGCTGCCGCGTCGGCGGCAACGGACAGCGATGCGCCGTACGGTTATTGCTATGACCATCGCCTGTTTGCTTCTGCGGAGGCTCTGGAAATCGGTACGGATTGGAACGGACTGTATGGGGGCAGCGTTATTTTCGGAAAGCCCTTTGAGAGCGGCGGATTAACCTACACTCTGCGTGCGCCCACGGTGGGCAGCGGAGTTTCGGAGGAGGGTACGGTTATCCCGGAAAACAACGAATGGGATGCCATCCGGAATAAGGGATATATAAAAGGCAACGACTCTTATTGCTGGGGGCAGGACACCTTCAGCGAGGACGCCTCCAAGCGGTCGAGTCGCAGGTTTGATAACGGCGAGCTGAGATCGGAAGGAAACGATACCTGCATACGCCCTGTCCTGGAAATACCCGCCGAGCTCACGGAAAAGGATTTCAAGGTGGTCACCCTGGACCTTAACGGCGGCTATGTGTGGAGCACCGCCGGCAGGACTTCGGGGAAAATCAAAATCCTCGTAAAAGCCGGGCAGGACTTCTCTGCGCCTGTGAATTCCGAAATGTATTTCGCCACGAACCTGAAGAAAAACAACTTCCACTGGCGGGATGAAAACGGGAATATTTACCGAGTGGGCGACCCTGTCCCTGCCGAAGTAAATACCCTTACCGCGTGCTGGACCTTCGAGGAGAAGTTTTCCTTTGAAGCCGGCTCGACATACTATTTTAACCTCTCCGAGGCCGGTATTCCCGGCAGCGCCAACACCGATTTTTACGGCGGCTCTTTGGACTGTGTTCCCTTTACCTATGCGGGAACGGTCGACACCTATGCTCAAAAGGACGGTTCCTCGGCAGGGGTCAACGGCAGCCGGAGCCTGCTTGTGGCAAACTACAATGTGACCCGGGATGTGAGCTGGTACGAGCTGAATAAAAAGGGCTTTATTTTCGGAAAGCCTTTTGAGAGCGGCGGTGTGAGCTATACCATGCGCGCACCCTCGGCGGGAACGGACAGCTATTTGAACAAAACGGAAGTGCGCGGCACTCCGTGGAACAACGAATGGGATACCATCCGTGTCAAGGGCGAGATCGACCCCGCAAGCCTCACCCGGAACTATATCAAAAACTGGCAGGGATCGCCCTCCTGGGGGCAGGATGCCTTTGCCGACGATACCTCCATGCGCGTATATCGGGGCGGCGAGGGGGCCGGCAGCTTTGCAGGCGCCTCTCCGTCCTCCGGCACGGGCATAGGCTATCGCCCGATTCTTGAGATACCGGATGAGATGGAAGCCGAAGACCTGAGAGCGGTAACGATCAACCTGAACAAAGGCAAGCTTGGCGGCGATACCGGACCTGTCCGGATGATCGCGCGGCAGGGGGCATCGTTTACGGCGCCCACAGCCAAGCACCTGACCGACTCCGAAGGCAATCCCGCTTCGGCAGACTTTGTGTGGGTGGGCGACGACGGAAATACCTATGCCCCCGGTGCTGCCGTGCCCGGAAATGTCAGAATGCTGGTGGCCCGGTGGTCTGAGGACAGCATCGGTATGCCCCCGGTCCCTTACCTGGACGAAAACGGCCAGATGCAGGGGTGCTTTAATTATACCGAGCTGACGAGCTATTTCGAGCCGGACATCAAAAATAACCCGTTTTATGATCTGCCGGCAGGCTGGTATGTAATAAGCGGCGAGGTGACGGTCACCAGCCGTATCCGCCTGAACGGCGATGTGAAGTTTATACTGACGGACGGCGCGCAGCTGGATGCAAAATGGGGCATTGACCTGGGGGCCGGCGACACCTTTACCGTCTACGGTCAAACCACCGATGCCGAAACCATGGGTAAGCTGACGGCGTGTATTCCGGATGCCATCGATCTGTACGGAATTCCCAAAGAGGAAAAAGAGGAAGCCGAATGGATCTCTGAGTTCCGCAATAATACCCCCGGCATCGGTATGAAAAGCTACCATGCCAGAAGAGACGGGAGGACAAGGGGCGTTTCCCGGGATGAAGGAGATGTCATCATCAATGGCGGCCATATCAAGGTAAAGGCGGGGACAGGCGCTTCCGGCATCGGAGGGACCGGCGATATGCGCTATCCCAGCGAAGGCATAAAGGGCGGTAATATTACCATAAACGGCGGTATTGTCGACGCATCCACCGGAAGCTACCTTGCAAGTGCTCTCGACAGCGGAGTCGGGATCGGAACCAATAAATACGAGTTGGGCGGCAGCGTTACCATCAACGGCGGCACCGTCATAGCCAGGGGCGTGGATTGCGGAATCGGCGCCGGGAAAGGCGGAAACATTACCATCAACGGCGGCGATGTGACGGCGATAGCCGGCGTAACAGAAGATTCGACTAGATACTACTGGCCGAAGGGCATCGGTATCGGTTTGTGGCATGATGGTACTGTAACCATAAACGGCGGTAACATCAACGCCTCCACTGTCTACAGCGGAGCGGGAATCGGCGGATATTATGCGGATGTCGCCATCCACGGCGGCAATATTGAGGCTACCGGAAGCGGAGAATCGAATTTTCCTCCCTCCGTAGGTATCGGCAGCGGAAAAAGCCTCTTGATCGACGGCGGTGTTATCCATGCGTACGGTAAAGGCGGCGCGGCAGGCATCGGCGGTGCAAATGTATGGAAAACCGAGAAATATACCGAAAACGCGTCCCTGCTTATCACCGGCGGCGAAATTTACGCTTCGGCAGAGGGCAACGGCGCCGCTATAGGCGGAACAAGCAAACTCGATTACGGATCGATCACCATTATCGGCAATGCCATTCAGTCTCTTTCCAGCGAGTCCGGTCCCTGTATCGGTGCGTCGGCGGATAAAAGCGTCGGCGATATCACGATCACGGATGCCGATCTCCCTCTGTTTAACTGCAAATATAATCTTATCGGCGGCAACCCCCTTGAAGAAGGGAATAAAATTCTCATTCAAAATTCCCGTGTTATGTCCGTGAATGGAAACGATACCTACCTGGGAATTTCCGTAGGCAATAACGGCACGCTCATTGTCGAAAACAGCGAAATAAGCCTGCCGAAGCCAAGGAGCATACAGGGCGGGGACGGATCGAGTATTATTCTCAGAGATTCCGAGATCTATACCTGCGGAATCTATATGAAATGTGCGGGTACGCTGAAAAAAGTAGAAATTACCGACTGCACCGTGGTAACGGGGGCTATGATCGGCGGCAATGCCGATAATGCCGCTGTGGGTGAAATCGTGATCCGCGGCAGCGACATAAGCATGGGCGACGATCATTACCCCAACCGCTGCTGTATCGGCAGCGGTAAGTATGCCTCCTTTAAAAGTATTGACATACAGGACAGCAAGCTTCATCTGCCGGTGGCTGTGGATGCTTCGGCAATAGGCGGCGGATGGTACACCTCGTTTAATGAAGACGCACGGATCCGCATTGCAAACAGCACGGTAGATGCCACCACTTACAGGATGTGCCCTGCAATCGGTGCGGGCTATCATGCGACCGGCGACGCAACGCTGGAGATCATCATTGAAAACAGTAACGTGATCGCCAAAGGCGGCACCTTGCGCTCGGGCAGTTCCGGCACTTATGTTCCCGGTATCGGAAAAGACAGCTACAGCAAATGGCTGAATGTCAAAATCCAAATCACGGACAGCACCGTAGAATCCCTGCGCCATACAGAGCAATACGAGGAGGAACCCGATGACTACCGCATTTATGACGGCCTGCACGAAAAGAACCTGCCGGGTATTCCGGAGGAAAACATGACCTTCTGCGGCAGTACCGTCAACGGGAAGCGGTTCGACCATGACGTTGATGCATACGGCAAATGCCGTATCTGCGGGAAGTACGATCTGGGATACTGCTATGAAAACGGACTTCTGCGCCTTTCCGGGCTTGAAAATTGCCTGTTCGACGGAAGCGAAAAGAAGCTGACAAGGCTTGCCCACCGGACCGATCCGGAGGTGCTTACCGTTTTGGAGGAAGGCACGGACTATACCGTAACCTATAAAAATAATATATATCCGTATACCCTTTCGCCGGACGATGCCGGGTTTGATTCCGCAAAGGCACCTAAGGTGATAATTTGCGGCACGGGAAGCTTTTGCGGCAGGGCGGAACACTGTTTCACCATCGGCGGCCAGGCGCAGCCGTCCTATACCGTAAGATTTGAAACAAACGGCGGCACGGCGATTGCCGACAAAACCGATGTGAAATGGACAAATCGCGTGCTGGAAAACATAGAATCTCCCAAAAGACCCGGGTATTATTTCGCCGGATGGATGTGCGGCGAAACAGCCGTCCATGCGGCAACGACCTATGCCGACCTTGCAGGGGACGAGAGCGTTCGATCCGTCACGCTCACCGCCTTGTGGGAGGCAACCGGATTTCCCTGGGGCGAGATCCGCATTGACGAGCGCAACGCATGGCAGAGATTTCTGAATCTCATTTCCTTCGGCCTGTTTTTCCGGGAGGAAAAAACCGTGACCGTTACCGCCGGGGATGCAAGCGGTGAGGATGTGGAGGTCGAATACTTTATCGGTGATAAGATGTACTTTGTGGGAAGCTGGGAGGGGAATACCTTTGCTCCCTACACCGGCCCTATCGGTATTGATGCGGACGGAAAATATGCCGTTTATGTAAAGATCACAAACGCATCCGGCAAGGTCACTTATTTAAGCTCCGACGGCTTTGTTATTGACACCACCGCGCCGGTCATCCAGGGCGTTGAAGCGGGTAAGGTTTATTGCGATGAAGTGACCGCTACCATAGTTGAGGAGAACATCGACACCGTTACGGTGGGCGGCGAGCCCGTTACCCTTGACGAAAACAACCGGCTTGTCATCCCTCCGGCAAACGGGGATGTGACCATCGCTGTCACCGATAAGCTCGGCAACCGGGCAGAAGTCACCATAACGGTGTATGACGGACACGACCCCGACCCTGACACCAACATCTGCAGCCACTGCGGTATTACGGTTGCGGCGGATCTGAAGCTGGGCGATACGGTAACGCATTTCGGAACCATTATCGAGGCATTGAAGGAAGCCTGCAAGCCGGAAAACTCCGGCTGTACGGTGAAGCTCTGGGCGCGGAACACCATGCTGCCCGACGGGCTTTATGCGGATACGGATTCTGCGGGCTTCACCTTGGATCTTAACGGCAGGAGCCTCGGCGGTTATCCGCTGAATGTGGGCGGCGCCGGACGCAGCGGCAAGCTGACGGTCATCGACCCAAGGGGCAACGGTACCCTGGGCCTTGCGGTGAGAGACGGCGGCGAGGTGACAGCCGACGGCAGCAAGGACACAGCCTATTCCATTGCGGTTTACGGCGGTACGCTGAAATTCACCGGCGGACATATAAATGCCGGAATGTGCGACCTCTATAACGGCGTGAAGCTGACCGATCTCCTCCCCGAGGGCTATGCCTATCGCCGCTACGACGGCATCGGAACGGAGTTTTCAAAGAAAAGCTGGGTTCCCCGCACGGACGCCGAAAACAGAACCGGCTGGGCGGCCGCCGGGCGGTATGACCTTGCCGTGATGAAATGCGAGCACGCCGGTATGGATGCGGAGGGCAACTGCCCGTATTGCGGACTGAAAATAGCGGCAGCGATCACAAAGCCCGGTGTTTTCAGGGGATATACAGATATCAATGAGGCAATTTCCGATGCGCAAAGCGAGGAAAATTACGGCTGCGCCCTTACCCTTTGCAGGGGCGAAGTCAGGTCTTTAACGCTGAGTAAAGGACGGCTGGCCCTTGAAATTCGGGGCGCCGCTGTCGACTATTGCACAATTAGCGGAGCGGATGTAACCATAGACCGCAATATGGACGCATGGGTCACCTTTACCGGCGGAAAGCTCAGCATTACGGGAGGTACATTCACCAATTATGTTAGCCTGAAAAGTAGTGAAGCCCGTATCTCCGGCGGCCGGTTCGCAGATATCGACATGACGGAAAACTCCAAAGTCAGCACCCTTGCCGGCTATCTGGGGGAGGGCCGTGCCTTCGCCGATAAGGACAGCGGCGACATCGTAAACGGGTATGTGACCAGCCTTAAAAATGTCACGGTCTTACCCCATGCGCATGACTGCCGCTGGAATACCGAAACCCACGAAAAGAGCTGCGCCTGCGGCTATACGGAGGCTGCGGACACCGAAGCCCCGGTCATTTCCGGCATTGAAAACGGCAAAACTTACTATGGCGCAGCGGAATTTTCCGTGACCGACGATAACGACTTTACCGTAACGGTGGACGGCAACCCCGTACTGCCCGAAAACGGCAGGTTTACCCTCGCGGCGGACAATGAGCAGCACACGATCGCGGCAACGGATGCTGTGGGCAATACTGCCGTCATTACCGTCAGCGTGATGAAGCTATACAGCGTTACGCTGCCGAGCGGCACGGGCTTCACCGCCACCGGTGCGAATACAGCCGGCCACGGCACCGACTATACATTCAAGGTGGACATTGCAGAGGGCTATTCCAAGACCGGAAGCTACCGGGTTCTTGTAAACGGCTCTGCAGTGGACGGCATTATGGGTGACGAAACCGGCGACACCTTCCTGCTCACCGGCGTGAGCGGCAGCATGACCATCACTGTGGAGGGTGTGGCGGATATCACTCCGCCTGCGGCGGAAATCGCAGTCGGCACCAATAAGTTCAGCTCCTTTATGAACATGATCACCTTCGGCCTGTTCTTTAAGAAAACCCAGACCGTGACCGTGACGGCATCGGATGTGGGCAGCGGCCTTTTCAAGGCGGAATATCTGCTTTCCGAGACCGCATTTGAGGATAAGGACGCGATTGCCGGCGACTGGACGGAGCTGACGCTCACAGAGGGCACGGCGGCTTTCAATATTGAGCCGAGCAGAAAAGCGTATGTCTATCTCCGCGTGACAGATGTGAGCGGCAACATTACCGTTATCAATTCCGATGGCGTGGTGGTCTACACTGAGGCCGAGGCGATCACTGAGGCAGTCAGCTTTACGAAGCTTGACGGCGCGGATGTTTCCTTCCGTGTCAGCCTTAACGGCAATACCGTGGCGGCGCTGTATAACGGTGACGCACCCATTGACAGTGCTGATTATACGGTATCCGAGGACGGGACGATCACACTGAAAAACAGTTACCTTTCCGGTCTTGCCGCAGGTGAATACACCGTCCGTGTGGCCTATAACCCCCTGGGTGAGGAATACAGGTCGGGTGATGAGCCTGCCATGACATCGGTGAAATTGACCGTGGGTAAGAAAACGCCGAGCATCCATCATGTGCCGGACGATGCAAAGAATTACGACGGAAAGCCGATAGATGCTCCGACCGTTAACACCGATTCCGACGGCGCTTGGGCGGTTGAATACAAGTCTGCAGGGGCGGATGATTCGGCCTATACCGCGGCCGCACCGAAGAAGGTCGGCAAGTATATAATCCGTATTACCACGGCCGAGACCGACACATGCAAGGCGGCTTTCTCCACGATGGCCTTTGAAATTAAGCCCAGAGAGGTGACTATCTCCGGCGTTACGGTCAGCGACAAGACCTACGACGGCAACGCAAATGCAAAGATCACCGCCGCCGGAGTAATAAACGGGCTGGTTGACGGCGATAAGGTCTCTATTGTCACCGGCAAGGCACTGTATGATGATAAAAATGTCGGCAGCGGCAAGACGGTCACATTCTATGATTTTGTCCTATCGGGAGAGGACGCTGCAAACTATGCGCTGTCGGCGCAGCCTGCAAGCACTACGGCGAGCATCGTGGAGTATACGGTTGACGGCAGCGAGTATGAGGCAAATTCCAACGACTGGATCAATAAAGACTTTGTTATCACGGCAAAAGCGGGCTACAAGCTCGGCCTGACCGATGCGGAAAACGGGGATTGGGTAGATTCCCTTACGGCATCGGAGGAAACCGATAACGGAAAGCTGACCTTCTTCGTGAAGAACACCGAAACCGGAGCTATTTCTGCACCGGTGACCGAGAGCTACAAGATCGACAAGACCGCGCCCAAAATCGTCGGCATCGGCAGCGGCGAGACCTATTATGTGACCAAGAGGGTCGCAATCGATGAAGAAAACCTTGCATCGGTCACCCTGAACGGCGAGGCTGTCGAGGAGGTGTTCCATCTGCAGGGTGACACGGAGGCAACCTATGTCATTCGCGCAGTGGATAAGGCGGGTAATGTGACGGAGTACACGGTCTATATGAAGCCGATTTCCGCCGTTAAGGAGGAAAAATCACCGGGGACGGGAGACGCAGGCACTCTGACTCTGTGGATTGCATTGCTATTCATCAGCGGCGGCGCTGTGACCGGCGCTGCGGCTGCAAGCAAAAAGAAAAACCGCTCCGTGAAATAACGGGCGGCAGGAGAGGCAATTAAAAGTAACCGGTAAACCTATTCGCAGCGTACGCATCGGCGTGGAGCTATGCCGTGATAACCAATTACGAACGGAGGGAAGAAGATGAAAACAGAGAAAAAACTACTCACAGGCACACTTTTGGCGCTTTGCGCCGCTCTATTGGTGCTTTGCAGCGTGCTTGCCATAGGATGGAGCAAAGCGGCAAAAGGCGCTGCCGCACTGCCGGAGGTGCGCAATAATGGCACGGCGATCCAGTGGAAATACAGCGATGAACCCGACTGGCATGACCTGGTGGCCCTTTCCGAGCTGCGGGGGGCTGCCGGGGAAGCCGGCAAGGACGGAGCAGGCGGCGAGAATGGCACCGACGGTAAAAACGGTGCCGACGGCAAGAATGGAATAAACGGTACAAACGGCAAAGATGGCATAAACGGGGTTGACGGAAAAGACGGAGCCGATGGAAAAGACGGCAAGGACGGAATTGCCGGCACAAACGGCAAAGATGGCATAAACGGGGTTGACGGAAAAGACGGTGCCGACGGCAAAGACGGCATTGACGGCAAGGACGGTATGAACGCCAAAAACATAGAGGTGCAGCGAGCCGCAACCCACATCCAGTGGCGCTATGAGGGCGACGAGTGGCAGGACCTTGTGGCGATAGCCGACATCACAGGCCCCACCGGACAGAACGGTAAGGACGGGGCAAACGGAAAAACGCCGGAATTCCGTGTGAGCGAAAACACATTGCAATGGCGCTATGCCGGCGATGAAATATGGCTGAACCTGTACGATCTTTCGGTTTTGAAAGGCGCTGACGGCAAGGACGGAGCCGACGGCAAGGACGGCACAAACGGACAAAACGGCACTGACGGCAAAGACGGTAAAACACCTTTTATCGGAGAAAACGGCAACTGGTGGATCGGAGAAATCGACACCGGTGTAAAAGCCGCAGGTGTTGACGGCACAGACGGTGTTGACGGCACAGACGGCGAAAAGGGAGAAAAGGGCGACAAAGGTGACAAGGGCGATAAAGGCGACAAGGGCGACGCCGGTCAGAACGGCAGCTGCCCGGGCTATTTTTACGGCGTTGGGGTGGTACAATCGGTCAATCTTCAAAATGAAACGGCGGCGCTCTATTTTCAGGGAAAAATGAGCAGCGGCGGGCTTGTCTCCTGTGACGGGGATACCGTTCGACTGTCACGTGGACATCATTATCAGGTGAGCGTAAACGGGGCGGTCTATGCCATGTCAAATGATGACAAAGGCTTCTATTCTGTTCGGATGACGGACGGCTATGATAACCAGCTGTGCAGGGATCTTACGAGCATAAAGGTGGACAAAGGCAAAAAGCTGAACGAGACGAGAAGAGAGCAGCATACCCTGAGCTTCAACCGGGTATACGATGCCAAAGGCGGCGATATTGTCCTGCGGCTTGCACTTGAGCAGGCCGAGTATGCTACCTATCTTCTTTCGTTCAGAGGCACGATCACCATCACCGCTCTTGACTGAGCCGACCTACACGAAAACGGAGGTAATAGAATATGAAAAAACGAATACTTAGTATCCTGCTCGCCCTATGTATACTGTTCTGCCTTGTGCCGACTACGGCGTTTGCCGCGGGTGAGACAAACAGGAAAGTCGAAACGGAACAAGAGCTTGTCGATGCGCTGGCGGACAGCAGCGTAGACATCATCACGCTGAAAAATGACATTGCAATCGACACGACCCTGACCGTCCTCCGCAAGGTCACCCTCGATCTCAACGGCTATGTTCTGAAAATGACCGGCAGCGGCAGCGTTATTATCCTCGATAATAAGAGCGGCATCACCGGCGACCTGACCCTTATCGACAGCAATCCCACGGCGGAGCACAAATTCAAGGTTAACGGCGCAGAACCTTGGGTGCTGGACAACAGCGGTACAGAGACCGTCTATGGTGGCATCATCACAGGCGGCACGGGCAGCCGGATCTTCTTCTCCAACGGGGTGGAAGGCGGCGGCGTGATCATCGGCAGCGGCGCACTCACCATGAACGGCGGCAATATCGTCGGCTGCATAGCCAATAGAGGCGGTGGCCTGTTCCTCTCAGACGGTTCGTTCACCATGAACGCCGGCAGCATTGTCGGCTGCTCAACACCGGACAGATTAACGACCGGAGAGGCCTTTCACGGCGGCATATACGCTTTTGGTCCGATGGCGAACGGAGACACAACCGGCGTGATCACGTTGACCGGCGGCCTGATCAAAAACAACGGCAGATACGCTATCAATGCTGCGTATATGACCACAATTTACGCCAACGGCGGCGAGGTATACGGTGAGGTTCACCTAAATCAGGCATGTAAGATCACCTGTCTTGCAGAAGATAACGGTATTACCGCCTTCAAAGGCAAGACGGTGATCGGCGGAGCTTCCGGTGTAAATGCAAGCCATGTTGACTGGGGCCTCTTCTACGGCGGTCTGTATATTTACGGCAATACGACCGGCGTCATCGTGACCTACAAGGACGGCGACAGTGAATACGCAAAGCAGGTTCTGCCCTCCGGCACTCTCGCGACGCGTCCCGACACTCCCGCCGCCACACCGGGCTATACCTTCGGTGGCTGGAACAAGGCCGACGGCACGGCGTGGGATTATGCAAGCGATAAAGTCACCGATAACATAACATTGTATGCAAAATGGGCAGCGAACACCTACACGATTACCTTCGACACCGCCGGCGGCAGCGAGATTGCTCCGATTACGCAGGACTACGGCACGGTAATTACCGCACCTGAAGCCCCGGAAAGAGAGGGCTACACCTTCATCGGCTGGGATAAGGCAATTCCCGAAACCATGCCTGCCGAGAATATAACGCTCAAAGCACGGTGGAAAGACACCGAAAAGCCCACGGGCGAAATTATCATAGGCACAAATAAATGGCAGGAATTCCTGAATAAGCTCACCTTCGGCCTGTTCTTTAGGGACGCGCAGACGGTGACGATAAACGCCGCCGACAACAGCGGAACCGTGTTTGTCTCTTATCTGGTGACCGATCGGGATCTTTCCGAAGAGGAACTGAAATCCCTCGTATTCAGCGGGTACGAGGAGCCGTTCCACATAGACCCCAGCGGGGAGTATATTGTTTATGCAATGCTCGTTGACGCGAGCCTGAACATAACATACCTTCGCTCCGACCGCATAACGCTTGACAACGTTCTGCCTGTAATCGGCGGCATTGAGGACGGCAAGATTTATTGCGAAGCACAGACGGTTACAATTAACGAGAAGTATATAGAGACAGTTACCGTAAACGGCACGGCGGTCACGCTTGACGAAGGAGGCAGCTTTCTCCTCTCTCCGGCAGACGGCGAGCAGAAGATCGTTGTTACCGACAAGGCGGGCAACACCGCCGAAATGACCGTGACGGTCAACGACGGGCATACCGGCGGCACAGCCACCTGCACCGAAAAAGCGGTATGCGAGGTCTGCGGAAAGGCTTACGGAGAGCCTGACCCGAACAGCCACACCGACCTGAAGCATATCCCCGCCAAGGCAGCAACCGAAGATGCCGAGGGTAATGTCGAATATTGGTACTGTGGCGGCTGTAATCAGTATTACAGCGACAAGGACGGCACCAAGGAAATCAAGAAGGCCGACACCGTAACGGCGAAGCTGTCGAAGACTCCCCCCACCGGCGACACAAGCAGCCTTTCCCTGTGGCTTGTCCTGGTGCTTGCCAGCGGCGGTGCAGCCACCGGCGCAGCGGCCCTCAGCAGAAAGAAAAAGCACGACAGATAACGGAATATACCCCTTACCCCCTTTCCCCGGCAAAGCAAAAGCGTCGTAGCAATACGGCGCTTTTGCGACTGTCGAAAAACCCTCCGGTTTTTTCCGACAAAAGGCTTGCGGTCTGCTGCGTGCATAATTTGTCCGTCTATGACGGACAAATTCCACACTGGCAGCCCGAGAAGTATTTTCTCTCACGCACATGTCGCGAGAGAAAATGATTATATTTCTTTGCCGTCTGCGGGCGGCAAACTCTGCGAGGCTTTTTGACACGCTGTATGGCCGAAATGCGAAAACGCATTTCGGCCATCTTCCAATTATGGGGATTTTTACGACTGCACTGTGATTACCAAAGCTAAAAGCGCAGGTCATAGACGCTGTCCAGCGGAATCCTTGTGCCGTCCTGCAGGAGGATTCGCCGGCCAAAAGTATCGACCTTTTTGACCGTGCCGGTTGCGGATACATATTGGCCGCCCGCTTTCCGCTCATCGGGCTGGAAATAGATGATGGTGACTTCCGGTGCATCATCGAGGGTATCCATGAGAAGCTGGTACTTCCTGTCCAATGCGGTCAGCGCTTCCTCGTCAAGCTCGATCCTTTCGTCGGTCAGACGCCCGGTTTCCTTGATGGCGGAGTCGTAGCCCGTGAGGGCGGCAAAGGGAGCAAACTGCGCCGCGCGATCTGACAGGGGCATCTGTGGCCGCGTCTTGGAGACGTGGTGGGGGAGCTCCATAATCTCGTCGTACCGATTATTCATGCGCATTCTGTATCTCACCTCTTAGATAAACTTGAATTTGTCTCTATCAGAGTCCGTAATGAATTACCCACTTGTTATTGCTTAATGCCTTTTCTAACAGCTTTTTCAGTTCGGATAGTTCAGAATTATCTGCAATGACATCAATAAATGCCTTTAGCGAACAAGGTGGAACAAGTGTAACACCACAGTATGCAAGCCCTTTGCCTTTGACGGAAAGTGTATGCCAATAAAAGTCAATGGATGTAAGCCTTTCGACAACGCCTTCCAAATAGGCGTCATCAACAGAAATACAGGCATATTTCCACGGCTCATACTCGTCATATCGCTTGCCCTGCTGAGGAGCATCCATCATAATTCCAAACTCGTGTTTTGCCATGTAGATCACCTCCGCAAATTCCGATTAGTTTGATCCTTTATGCCTTATGCCCGCCGATCTGCGCATTGCGGTCTTTGGCGGTTGCGCCTTCTTCCAGATTCATCGCCTTGAGAATGGCGTTCTTTCCGTACTTCTTCTTAATGGCGAGAGCTGCCTTCTGGATTTTCCGCTCACGCTCCAAAGCGGCGTCCTCAGCTTTCTGCTTTTCCTCTTCGGCGGCATAGTCAGTGAAGAGGTCGAGCTGGACGGCACCGCCGTTTTTCTTCGGCGCGTCCGCTTCCGGCAGGACATGATTTGC
>ULQW01061117.1_pt1 | contig 14175 bp, 13 predicted proteins | sample 1954921 | NCBI WGS metagenome assembly ULQW01 (sample SAMEA4835666, study PRJEB28245) | human gut metagenome | biome: gut microbiome; material: fecal sample | place: Denmark | collected 2008
GCGGGAACCGTGTTCTTCTCCGGCTGCAACCTGGGCTGTTCCTACTGCCAAAACGCCCCCATTTCCCGGGATAACTTCGGCAGACCCGTCTCCGCATCCCGGCTGCGGGAGATTTTTGAGGAGCTTATCGCCCGGGGCGCCGCCACCATCGACCTGGTGACGCCCACCCACTTTGTGCCGTTTATTTTGCCCGCCCTGGACCCGCCTCTGCCGGTGCCGGTGGTATATAACTGCGGCGGCTACGAGAGTGTGGAGACCCTGAAGCTATTAGACGGAAAAGTTCAGGTATATCTGCCGGACCTGAAATACGCCGATGCAGACCTGGCGCGGGAGCTCTCCGGCGCCCCGGACTATTTTTCCGTGGCCACCGCTGCCATCCGGGAGATGTTCCGCCAGACCGGCCCCTGTGTTATGGAAAACGGCCTGCTCCGGCGGGGCGTCCTCATCCGCCATCTGGTGCTTCCCGGCCACCCGGAGAATACCCGTCTCTGTCTGGACTGGATCGCCCGCACCTTCCGCCCCGGGGAGGTGCTGGTGTCGCTGATGAGCCAGTATACGCCCCAGCCCGGGGCTCGGGGAAGCCTGGCCCGTCCTGTCACGGCGGCGGAGTACCGGGGGGCGGTCCGCTACATGGAAAACTGCGGCATCACGGACGGCTTCACCCAGGAGCGCACCTCCGCCCGGGAGGAATACACACCGCCCTTCGACCTCACCGGGGTCTGACAGATTCGTATTGTTTGGTACATTTGGAATCATAAAAACAGGATTTTTTGCAAAAAATAAAGCTTTTTTCGCATAAAATCCACATCCGCAACAGAATGCCTATTGCAATCCCGCCCGGAATGTGGTACGGTAAAAGCACAAGAAAAAAGGCCGTTTCCGGCGGCCCTATGGGACATATTAAATTAGGAGGTACTTGTATGAGCTATCCCAAGACCGGTCAGGAGGTCTATGTCAGCCTGAACCTGTCCAACACCATGCTCACCGGCATCGGCAAGGGCACCATCACCCGTGAGGAAGTCTCCGTAGACTATTTGAAAAAGCTGTTCGGGAAGTACGGCGTCATCGTCTCCGCCAAGCCCGAGCAGGCACGCCTGCTGCAAATTGTGAACGAGACCTTCGACCTGGGGCTGGATGTACCCCAGGAGCTGAAGCTGTTCCAGCTCTCCGAGCAGCACCGCCGCCTGGTGGTCATCAATGTCCAGGGCCTGCGCCGCAAGGGCGGCTCCCTCCTGCCGGAGTATACGGAGGAGGAGTTCAACGAGGCCACCTTCACCTTTGTGAAATACTATGTCCAGTCCCGCCACTACGACGACCTGGTAGAGGAAAATAAGAAGCTGAAATACGATTTGGATCAGGAGCTGGAGTGGCGCCACCGCACCGACAACTGAAAAGCATAAGGAATCCCACGCCCCGCCCAAGCGGGGCGTTTTTCATTTCCCGCGCCTCTTGCAACGCATCCGTAGGGGCCGGCGTCCTCGACGGCCCGTTTTGCCGCACCCCTTGTAACCCTCCGTAGGGGCGGGGTTCTACCCCGCCCGTTCTTCCACGCCCCTTGTAACCCTCCGTAGGGGCGGGCTCTACCTTGTCCTACGCATAACAGGGGAGCTGGTACGACTGGGCCGATGTGGGCATCGTTCCCTACGGAGTGTTTACCGGTAGGATTTCGTAGGGGGCGATGCCCACATCGCCCCGCTCCCGGACTTGCACAAAGTTCCTTGTCATCCGTCGGGGCGGACGCCTCTGTCCGCCCGCTACCCAATGCACCCCCACAAAAAAGGAAACGCCCACCCGGGCGTTCCCATTTAGCTCATGTATTTTTACACCACCCGGTAATCCCCCCGGGCCGCGGCCTCCAGCCGCCGGTTTTTCTCCCGGGCCAGCTCGTCCTGGAGCAGGCCGATAATGCGGTTGCTCACCAAGAAGCCCTTGGCCGTCAGGTGCCAGCCGTTTCCGTCCTGCTCTGCCAGCCCTTCCCGGGCGCACTGCTGCAAAAGCGCCGCCAGCGGCGCAAATCTCTGCCGGAACCGATACTCAAATTCCCGGGGATCCACCCCCTGCACCGTGCGCAGCCGGAGCATCAGGTATTCCCGCTCCCGCTCGTCGGAATCCACCGTCTCCGACTCCTGCAAAACCAGCTCTCCCTTCAAATACCGCTCCAGGTCCCGCGCATAGCCGTAGCGCACATTTCCAAAGTCCGAGTGCGCCCCGGGCCCGAATCCGGCGTACTCCTGTAAAAGCCAGTATTTCAGATTGTGCCGGGAGGCAAAGCCGGGCTTGGCGAAGTTGGAAATCTCATACTGCTCATAGCCGCACTGCTTCAAAAACTCCACGGTATATAAGTACATATCCGCCTGCATATCCTCATCCGGGAAGGTCAGCTCCCCCTGCCGCCGGTACAGCGGCGTGCCCTCCTCCAGCTTCAGCCCGTAGCAGGACAGATGCTCCGGGTGCAGGCCCACCGCATCGGACAGGGTCTTTTCCCATCCCTCCATGGTCTGCCCCGGCAGCCCGTAAATCAGGTCCAGGCTCAGATTTTTGAATCCCGCCTTCCGGGCTGCCGCCTCGGCCTCCTGTACCTGCTGCCGGGTGTGAATGCGTCCGATGGCCTGCAAAAGCGCGTCGTCCATAGACTGCACCCCCAGGGAAAGACGGTTGAACCCCGCCTTGCGCAGCCGCTTCAGGGCCTTTCTGTCCGTGGCGGAGTCGGGATTTGCCTCCAGAGTGATCTCCGCGTGCTTGTCCACCTTATATAATTTCCGGATGCTGCCCAGCAGACGGCAGAGCCGCTCCGCTCCCAGATAGCTGGGGGTGCCGCCGCCGAAATACACCGTGTCCGCCTTGTGGCACTCCGCCTGGGGCGCCACCTCCGCCAGGTGCCGCTCCAGGGCCCGGCAGTAGTCGTCCATGCGCTCCTCCGCGCCTGCCAGAGAGTAAAAGTCGCAGTAGGCGCATTTGCTCCGGCAAAAGGGGATGTGGATATAGAGGCCCAAGGGCAGATCTTTTTGTACTGTGTTTTTCTTCATGGCTCAGTCCTCCTGCTGGGGTCGGTATAGACGGATGGCGTCGCTGGGGCAGTTCACCTTGCAGGAGCGGCAGCCGATGCAGTCCTCGGTGCGGACTTTGTAGATGCCGTCCGGCTGCTGGTCAATGCAGTGCATCACGCACCACATGGCACAGATGCCGCACCCGGTACAGTTCACCGGGATCACCTCCGCCAGATCATGGATCTTCTTCCCAAAAGGATGGATCATGTCAGCCATAAAATCAAAACCACCTTTGTCCTTCACCGAGTCGGCACCTTTTTGGCACCGTTTGTTCCCCATAGTATACCCTTTTTTTCACCGATTGGCAAGAAAAACACGGATATTATCTCGGCAGGGCAGGCTCCTTTGGCGGCCTCAGTTGCCGCCGGCAGTCCGCTTTTCCCGGCTCAGGAGCCAGGCTGTCATGTCCTGCAGGGTCTGCTCCATAGGCCGGGGCTCATAGGCAAAGCATTCCGTGGCGGCACTATGGCTGAACTGCCCGTTGGAGCCGAGAACGGAGACGGAGTAGGGGGTGAAGAACAGCTGCTTTCCCGCCCGCAGACTGCGGCGCTCGTAGCAGGGAGCGGCCAATTTTGCAAGGCTTAGGGGCAGGCAGAGAGGGCGATAGCGCCGCTGGGCTGCCGCCCCCACCATCTGCAGCATCCTGCCGATGGTGGCGTAGTGTCCGGAGAGAATGTACCCCTTTCCGGGCAGACCCTTTTCACAGCAGGCCAAAAGGCCCTGGGCCACATCCCGCACATCCACGAAATCATACCCACCGCGAACGGCAAAGGGCAGCCTTCCGGCAAGAAAGGATTCGGCCATGGAGGTGAAGCTCCCGCCCTGCACATCCCCCGGGCCGATGATGCCGGAGGGGAAGACGACGCTGGCATTCAGCCCCTGAGCCGCCGCGTCAAGCACCAGATTGGTGGCGGTGGCCTTGCTCTTGGCATAGTCGCCGTCCACAAGCCCCGGGGCGAGCTTGCAGTCCTCTGTAATGGGGCAGCCTCTGGGCTTTTCCGGTATAGCGTGAACAGAGCTGACATAGACCATTTTCCCCACGCCGTGGGCTATGCATTGCCGGAGGATCCGCCATGTCCCGCCCACATTGACCTGATAGAGCTTGGGGTCGGGCCGGGAGGCGACGGAGACGATGCCTGCACAGTGGATCACGCAGGTGCGGCGGTCGGCATCTGCGAAAAAATCTGCCAACCCATCGCCTTCGCACACATCGCCGGTGACGGTGCGGACCTCCTTCGGGAGCAAATAGGTGTAGGGGTCATCGGGCAGCGCAAGGGCGTATACCTGTGCGCCCCGGCGGGCCAGCTCCTCCACCACGGCTCTGCCCAGGAAGCCGGTGGCACCTGTAACGAGATATTTATTGTACATACAAAAACCTCCTCCCCGAAAATAGAAATACAAGTGTTGCTTATCTTTCACAAGTACAGTATACTGAAAGAAAAGACCGGAAACAATCGGCACTTGCCCCGGGGCTGTAAGAAAAGCAACAGTGGACGGCGGAGTGTTGCCGTACTTTGTAAACTTTTTTAGGAGGGCTCTGTATGGAGAAGCTGGATGCCAGAAAACGCTATACGCAGATGATGCTCAAGCAGTCCTTTTTGAAGCTGCTGCAGCAGAAGCCTGTCAACCGGATCACGGTGAAGGAGGTCTGCGCACTGGCGCAGCTCAACCGCGCCACCTTCTATGCCCATTACAGCGACTGCTTTGCTCTGAAGGAGAGCATTGAAAATGAGCTGATCGTGGCGTTTGAAAAATCTCTGCGCTATGTCAACTCCTTTGATGTAACGGCCCTGATCGAGGCCATTTACGACATGGTCGAGCAGAATCAGGAGGCCTGCCGGGTCTTGATCCTGGACGATCCCGGCTCGGCGGTGCTTATGCGCATGATTGCCCTGGCCAAGGAGGACAGCCTCGCCTACTGGCGCAGGGAGCTGCCCGAGGCCAGCGAGACGGAGCTTGCAATGATGTATACCCATCTGTCAAACGGGCTGATGCATGTGGTCGTGGAGGGCTATGACAAATACAGCAAGGAGGAAACCATTCGCTTTGTCAGCCGTGTGGTAAAGGCCAGCCTCTCCCTGCTGCGCCGGAGCGCAAAGCCCCTTGCCTGATAGCTCCAAGGCTTCAAAAATTGAGCCGGGGTATCGAAAAAACTCTTTCGACACCCCGACTCACAACACTATCATTATATAATCTATTTGCATAATAGTCAATAGCTCCGACGGTAATCGGACTATTTTCGTAGTAATGCATAGATTTTCCGTGGGGATTCCGTATAGAATCCCTCTTGCTTTCTGCTGCGATATTTGCTATGCTTTAGATACAGAAAGGGTGAGTCCAATGACCTAAGAAGTACCCCCAACCGCTGGAGTATGGGGAAGATGGCACCGGCAAAGAACTGTAGTCGCCTAATGAAAGCCGTCATAAACGGCAGGATCATCGCACGGCGGTGTTTACATATAGGTAGGGCGTAAGAGCAACAGACAAAAGACAGGTGCCATGAATCCGAAGAAAGCGAGGTATAAAAAATGATGTTAGATATCAAGAGTGAAGGGTAGCCCTTGACTGCAGCGAGATCCAAGCAGTCAAGGGCTACCTTCTTTATAGCCGGATTTTGCTGTCTGGGTGCAGCAAGGTCCGGGGGGTTTTTTTAATAGCTGCGTCGGCGGGAACGCCGTTTATTTTTTTGCCTTTTTTGCCTTTCAAGGCCCGTTTGCGAGAAATCGGGAGACCTGCGCGCTTTTGCGGGAATAAGCCTGCGCGCAATGGACCAAAATAGAGGTAGCGTTTCGGAAAGGATGTGTACCCATGGAAACAACACCTGAAAAGTACCGGGCCTATGTGCGGCAAAAGCAAAAAAAGTCGCCCCTGGGCAAGGACATGGCCCTGGCCTTCCTCATCGGCGGACTCATCTGCGTGCTGGGCCAGCTTATTTCGGACGGCTATATTGCCGCGGGCCTGCCTCGGGAGGAGGCGGCTACCGCCACCTCCGTCAGCTTGGTTTTTCTCTCCGCCCTGCTTACGGGCCTGAACCTCTACCACCGTCTTGCCCGCTACGGCGGGGCCGGGACCCTGGTGCCTATCACCGGCTTTGCCAATGCCGTGGTCTCCCCGGCTATCGACTTTAAGGCCGAGGGCTTCGTCACGGGAATGGCCGCCAAGATGTTCCTGGTGGCGGGGCCTGTGATCGTGTTCGGCACCCTGGCCAGCGCCGTTTACGGGGTTATTCTGTGGCTGATAGGGTGAAAAGCAGACCTTGCGGCCGGATTTGGTCTGAATTTACCGAAAAACACAGGAATAACTGGCACTTTTCACAAAAAACGGGCGGAAAATTGTATTTGTCATAGCTTGAAAAATATTATATAATTCCTTTATTGAGTGATATGTGCGGCCTTGCACATTTTCCAAAAACGAAGGGAGAAATCTAAACTATGACTGCCAATGAAATTCGCAATATTTGCCTGTTGGGTCACGGCGGCTCCGGTAAGACCACCCTAGCTGAGCAGATGCTCTTTATGACCAAGGGGACTGATCGTTTCGGCAAGACCGTGGACGGCAACACCACCTGCGACTACGACGCCGAGGAGATCAAGCGCCAGATTTCCATTTCTCTGGCTTTTGCTCCCGTGAAGTATAATAATGTCAAGATCAATGTTATGGACGCCCCCGGCAACTTCGACTTCTCCGGCGAGGCCCTGTCCGCCATCCGCGCCGCCGAGTGCGCCGTCATCGTGGGCAATGCCAAGGACGGACTCAGCGTGGGCATGGAGCGCACCTGGAAGATGCTGGGCAAGAAGCCCCGGATGATGTTCATTAACCGCGTGGAGGAGGCCAACGCAGACTATGCCGCCTGCGTGGACGCCGTCAAGGCTAAGTTCGGCACCGCCATCGCCCCCATCGTGGCCACCAAGGCCGACGCCAACAAGGCCGTCACCGTCATTGTGGACCTGCTGCACAACAAGGCTTACGACGCCAAGGGCGAGTGCGCCATCCCCGGCGACATGGCCGACGAGGTGGAGGCCCTGCGCGCCGAGCTGATGGAGGCCGCCGCCGGTGCCGACGAGGAGCTGATGGAGAAGTTCTTCGAGACCATGGAGCTGTCCGCTGCCGACATGGCCAAGGGCCTGAAGATCGGCGTCCGGGACGGCAGTGTGTGCCCGGTGCTGTGCGGCTCCGCCGTCACCGGTCTGGGCGTGGATATGCTGCTGAAGACCATTGTGGACCTGGTGCCCGTGGCCACCGATATGCCCGCCGAGAAGGCTAAGGATGAGAGCGGCAACGAGGTGGAGGTGGCCTTCGATCCCAACGGCCCCACCGCTGCCATCGTGTTTAAGACCATTTCCGACCAGTACGGCAAGTTCTCCATGATCAAGGTCGTGCGCGGCAAGGTCACCGGCGATATGTCCCTGTATAACCCCGCCACCGGCAACACCGAGAAGCTGGGCCGCCTGTACAGCATGAAGGGCAAGAAGGGCGAGGAAATCAAGGAAATCTGCTGCGGCGACATCGGTGCCATCGGCAAGATGGACCGGGTCAAGACCGGCAATACCCTGTGCGACGCCAAGAATGTGGTGGTCCTGGAGGGCATCGAGTACCCCGCACCCTGCTATGAGCGGGCCATTGCCCCCAAGGTCAAGCAGGAGGTGGAGAAGATGGGCACCGGCCTCAACAAGCTCAACGAGGAGGACCCCACCTTCCATGTTTCCAACAACGCCGAGACCCACCAGACCGTTATCTCCGGCACCGGCGATATTCAGATCGATGTGCTGTGCGCCAAGCTCAAGAGCCGCTTCGGCGTGGAGACGGAGCTTTCGGCCCCCCGTGTGGCTTACCGGGAGAAGATCCGCTCCAAGGTGGAAAAGCGCGGTCGCTATAAGAAGCAGACCGGCGGCAGCGGCCAGTTCGGCGATGTGGTCATCACCTTTGAGCCCCAGAATGAGCAGGAGGATATGATCTTTGAGGAGGCTGTGTTCGGCGGCTCCGTGCCCAAGAACTATTTCCCCGCCGTGGAAAAGGGCCTGCGCAAGTGCTGCCTCAACGGCGTGCTGGCGGGCTATCCCGTGGTGTTCCTGAAGGCCACCCTGACCGACGGCTCCTATCACCCCGTTGACTCCTCCGATATTGCCTTCCAGCTGGCAGCGGGCCTTGCCTTCAAGGAGGCTCTGCCCGAGGCCAAGCCCGTGCTGATGGAGCCCATCGGCGAGCTGAAGGTCACCGTGCCCGATAGCTTCGTGGGCGATGTCATGGGCGATCTGAACAAGCGCCGGGGCCGCGTCATGGGCATGAATCCCACCGGCGACGGCGAGACCGTGCTGGAGGCCGAGGTGCCCATGGCGGAGATGATGTCCTACGCCATCGACCTGCGCTCCATGACCCAGTCCAGAGGTACCTTTGTGTTCTCCTTCGTGCGCTACGAGGATTGCCCCGCCGCCGCCCAGGAGAAGGCCATTGCCGAGGCCAAGGCCATGGCAGAGGCAGAGTAAGAGAATCCGACGGAATAAGTGCATACTGCCCCGGCCCGCCGATTTTTTCGGCGGGCCGGGCGTTTTTGCTTTTATATGGTCGGGGGGCGGGGTGCGGTCACCCCGCCCCTACGGAGGGGGTGCAAGGGGGGCCTTCTTAAGAGATGGTGGAATATTTTCTCAAATTCACAAAAAATTTTCATTAAAGTTGCAAATGCAACTTTTGGGAGTTGGATTCTTGTGGTATACTACAAGCACAGCAAGGAAAAACGGGCTGCGGCCCAAATCATAATAAGGAGGAACTTTACAATGAAGAAATGGGTATGTTCTGTTTGCGGTTATGTGTACGAGGGTGAGAATCCTCCCGCCGAGTGCCCCGTGTGCCATGTGGGTGCGGATAAGTTTGTCGAGCAGAAGGAGGATAAGTCCTGGGCTGCCGAGCATGTGGTAGGCGTAGGCAAGTCCTTCGGCAACGATGTTCCCGAGGAAGTGCGCAAGGAGATCATCGACGGTCTGCGCGCCAACTTCGAGGGCGAGTGCAGCGAGGTGGGTATGTACCTGGCTATGGCCCGTGTGGCTCACCGCGAGGGCTATCCCGAGATCGGCCTGTACTGGGAGAAGGCCGGCCTGGAGGAGGCTGAGCACGCCGCCAAGTTTGCCGAGCTCCTGGGCGAAGTCATCACCGACTCCACCGAGAAGAACCTGCAGATGCGCGTAGACGCTGAGAACGGCGCCACCCTGGGTAAGTTCGAGCTGGCCAAGCTGGCTAAGAAGTACAATCTGGACGCCATCCACGACACCGTCCATGAGATGGCTCGTGACGAAGCCCGTCACGGCAAGGCTTTCGAGGGCCTGCTGAAGCGGTACTTTGGCAAGTAAAACATTGTAAAAATAAAAACCGAGAGGGGCTGCCCCTCTCGGTTTTTTTATAGAATTTGGTCATTATCGGAGGGGATATACTCCATTACATCCTGGACACGGCAGTTTAATATGCGGCACAGGTCGTTGATGGTCGTGGTGTTGAGGGGCCTGTTTTTGCGGAGCTTATCAAGGGTTGAGCTGGAGATGTGGTGGTTTTTAATCAGGGTATAAGTGGACTCCTGCGATTCCTTCAATGTGGCCCAAAATGCGGCATAGCTTATCATCGACAAATCCCCCTAAAATGTTACTATCATCTTAGGATGTGATTTTGATATTGACTATAGTCGGTAAAGAGACTATAATTGTATATGACTTGTTGGAAGGCATTGAAAAAGAGTCTATGGAGCTGAGGGAGGAAGAATTGTGAAGAAAAAATATATTTGCGCAGGAATATTTGCTGTTGCGGCGTTGTTGCTCATATCGGCTGTAAATCGCATGGCCTTATTTTACCTGCCGACAAAATTTTCAATCGTGATGTATGCAGTTACTTGTGGAGCTACAGCAGCAGCAACTGTGCTTAACAACAGAAAACTCGACTGTGTTGTGAGCGCCTTGGCGGTAATAACGGCCCTGGCGGTTTTGGGAGGGGCTTATTATGGCTTGGGTGCAATGATTCTGCTACTGACATTAGCGAATGTACTCATGTTCCTGATGTTTGCTGCATCAGTATACAGTAAAAAGACGAAACTAAGTTATATAGCGGGCGACATAGCACTTTTGAGTTTTGCTGCAAAGATTATTTTGACGCTGATGGGGTTCGTTATCTCTTATAGCGTCAATGATCTTATTGTGACGGTGTTGGTTGCGGTTGCGTTGATCTTACGCGGAAAGCTGTATGCTGATGAGGAGAACGAAAATACACGGGGGGAAGATGTAAAAGGATAAAGAAGTTGGCAGTCCGTGAGGGCTGCCAACTTCTTACATTATATATATTTGTAGATTACCCTATAATCTTCTCCACCACGCCGTCCAGCCAGTGGCCCTGGAAATTCTCGATTTCCCCGGCGTCTACCAGCTCCGCCAGGGTGGGGTCCAGGGGCATTTTGGCCAGGACCGGGAGGTTATACCGCTGGGCGGCCTCGTCGGTCTTGCCTTCGCCGAAGAGATAAATCTTCTTGCCGCAGTCGGGGCAGGGGAGATAGCTCATGTTCTCCACCAGGCCCAGAACGGGAATGTCCATCATCTGCGCCATTTTCACGGCCTTTTCCACCACCATGCTCACCAGCTCCTGGGGGCTGGTGACGATGATGACCCCGTCCACCGGCAGGGACTGGAACACATTCAGCGCCACATCGCCGGTGCCGGGAGGCATATCCACGAACATATAGTCCACATCCTGCCATAGCACATCGCTCCAGAACTGCTGCACCACGCCGCCGATGACCGGCCCGCGCCAGATGACCGGGTCCGTCTCGTGCTCCAGCAGCAGGTTCACGCTCATAAGCTGGATGCCCGTGCGGGTCTGCACAGGGACAATGGCGTTCTCCGTGCCCACGGCCCGACCATGGACACCGAAGGCCTTGGGGATGGAGGGGCCGGTGATGTCGGCGTCCAGCACGGCGGTGCGATAGCCCTCGCGCTGCATGGTCACGGCCAGCTGGCTGGTGACCATGGACTTGCCTACGCCGCCCTTGCCGGACACAACGCCGTAGACCTTGCCCACCCGGCAGCCCTCGTGGAGGGGCTTTTTCTCAAATACATTGGCTTCCTTGCGCTCCCCGCAGCTCTCGCTGCAGGTACTGCAATCATGGGTACATTCGCTCATAACAATAGCTCCTTTTCTGCATTCTATACCATATTATATTATATCAGCGTGTCAAAAAAGCCTCGCAGAGTTTGCCGCCCACAGGCGGCAAAGAAATAAAATCATTTTCTCTCGTGACATGTGCGTGAGAGAAAATACTTCTCAGGCTGCCAGTGTGGAATTTTGAGCCAAGGGCTCAAAATTATGCGCGCAGCAGGCTGCAAGCCTTTTGTCGGAAAAACCCGGAGTTTTTTTCGACAGTCTCATTATATATTACTTTTTCCCGGCCCGGGCCTTGGCCTCGGCCTTGATGCGGTCCAGCCGGCGGCGGAGCTGATCCAGCTGCTCGTCGTGGCGGGAGCGGAGATTGGGGTGGCTGCGGAGCAGACGGCGCTCAAACATATCCTGGCCGCTGCGGAGCATCTGCACCTGGCGCTGGCGCTCGGCCAGGTAGGCGTCATAATTGTCCATAAGCTGCTGGGTGCGGGAGCCCTCCATAAAGTCCCGGGTCATGCTGTCCACGGACTGGAGATAGCGCTCCCGGCCCTGAGCCATCTTGTCCCCGAAGCTCTCGGCGGCGGCGGCCAGGTGCTGGTGCACCTCCTGCTGCAGCTGGTGGAGCTTCTCGGTACGATTGGACAGCTGAATGGCGCTGCGGACAGAGAGGATGTTATCCATCAGATAGATGCCGAAGAGGAAGGAGGCTGCCGGGACGGTATATTTTTCTCCGATGCGGAACAGCCAGGCCATCACCGGCGGATTCACCACATGGCACAGCAGCACGCAGGCCAGGCCGAACAGGACACTGTTGAGCAGGCAGACCCGGCCGTTGATCTGAATTTTTTTCTTACTGTAATCCCACCAGCGCATATGAAAGAGCTTTTCCATGAACCAGCTGGTGAAATACTCCAGGGCGGTGGTGAGGACCATGCCGCCCAGGAAGGTGAGAATGGGGTTTTTGAAGCCGCCATGTAATACATATAACACCAAAAGGGCGCCGTGTCCATAGATGGGGCAAATAAATCCGTTCAAAAAGCCGCGCTTTTCGCAAATGTGGCCCTTGCCCACGGAGCAGTAGACCATCTCGCCCACCCATCCGGCGGCGCTGTAAATCATGAGCAGCAGGAAGAATACGCAGAGATTGTTGAAAGTATTCAGGGGAAACATAGAAAACCTCGCTTATGTCGATTGTGTCAGATTTGTGATGTGTACGCCCGGGCGGTCCCGGAGCAGAGCGGCTTCCCGGCCCTGACAGGTGAAAAGGAGGATCTGCCGCTGCGCGCCCAGCCGGGTCAGATAGTCCAGGGTGGTAGAAAGTCGGGCGTCGTCAAAGGTCAGGAGGGCATCGTCCAGAATCAGGGGCGGATTTTGCTCCGGAGGCAGGATCATTTCGCAGATGGCCAGGCGGACGGCCAGATAGAGCTGGTCGGCGGTGCCTGCGCTGAGAAGCTGAACACTGCGGCGGGTGGGGTCGCTGCCGGACTCGGCGGAGAGATGGAACTCCCGGTCCAGGAGAATGTGGCTCCAGGTGCTGCCGGTCATGTCCGCGAAAATTTCCGCGGCCCGGCGCCCCAGCTCCGGGGAGAAGCGGTTTTGCAGGGTGGTGTTGGCGGTCTGAAGCGCATCCAGGGAGAGCCGGAGGGCGTCGTATTCCGCCTGCTGCCGGACGAGCTCCTCCTCCAGGCGGGAGATTTGGTCTCCCAGCGTCTGGGCATCCCGTCCGGCATCGAGATGGCCCTGAACCTGGGCGATCTGCTGCTGCAGATGGGTGACGGTGTCGTCGGCGTCGGACATCTGCGCCTGCAGCAGCTGGGTCTGGGCCTGCTGCAGCTCCTGGGCTAGGCGGTCGCGATTTTGGTCTGTTTCCCGGACGAAGCGGCGGATATCCCCGGCGGACTGCACGCTGTCATCCCAGCGGCTTGCCTGAGAAAGGAGGTCGGATAGCTGGGTGCGAAGACGGCGATCCCCGTCGGAGAGGATCTGCTGCTTTTGACGCAGAAGGGCGCGCTGGGCTTCCAGCTCCTCCAGGGCAGGCAGATAGGTCTCGGCCAGCTTTCGCAGCTCCTCTTGCCGGGAAAGCTCCCGGCGGCGGCTTTGCTGCAAGCGGATGCGGCGGATCAGCAGGCGCAGAAAGTTTCCGGCGGCCAGGGCTGTGACCGCACAGGCCAGACACAGCCACAGAACCTGGGGACGGTCAATTTCATACCAAAGGAAGCCACCGCCGCACAGGCCCAAAGCCAGGGAAATGAGAAGCTGGGCCACCTGGGGCGGGGCCGGGGGCTGAATCTGAAGCTGCGCCTCCAGCTGGGCCTTGGTCATGGGGTGCAGGGGGTTGCGGTTCAGCTCCCGGAGCTGGGCCTCAATGGCGCTCTCCTGGCGGGATACGGCCTCCTGGGCCTGCTGCACCTGATCGCCCAGGGAGCGAACGGCGCCCAACTGCTGGTTGATGCGCTGAAGGTCGCTGCTGTCGGGGAGGGCCTGCAGACAGCACTCTTTTTCGCGCAGGGCCTCCTGGGCGACCTGGAGACGGGCCTGACGGCGGCGGGCTTGGTCTTCCCGGGCTTGGGATAGCTGCTGCTGCAGGTTTTCCAGCTGCCCGGTCAGGGTTTGTGCCTCCTGCTGGGCGGCCCGGAGACCGGCAATCTCGGCCTCCAGCAGAGGGATAGAGCCGGAGCGGTTATATTTTCGCTGGCGGAGCTGCTTTTTCAGGCGGCTCTCCACCTGGGAAAAGGAGATCTTTTCGTCACCGGTGGAAATGAGTGCGCTGATGCGCCGCTCCAGGTCGGCATCGGCGTCAATGGCCAGGCTGCCGGAGGGGATGAAGGCGCAGCGCTGGTAGACGGACTGGGGCACGCCCAGAAGCGTCTCGCCGCAGCGGGCGGCATCCAAGCCGGGGACAGGGGTGTCGGTGCCGGAATAGGTGCAGGAAAAAACACCCAGAGGAGCATCGGGGCGCTGGGTCCGGCGGCTGAGAGTCAGCTCCTTGTCTCCCACCGACAGC
>ULQW01032132.1_pt1 | contig 14086 bp, 7 predicted proteins | sample 1954921 | NCBI WGS metagenome assembly ULQW01 (sample SAMEA4835666, study PRJEB28245) | human gut metagenome | biome: gut microbiome; material: fecal sample | place: Denmark | collected 2008
ACTTATTCACTGGCTTATGTGGTCAATGCTGGAAGTGAAGCATCCGTTCTTGATTATGTAATATTTGATAAATGTATAGCAAATCTGACTAATGGTGCTGGGACTCAGTTCAATTTCTTTCAATTGTCTGGAAAGTCTAAAATTCAGGTTAAGAATATAATTTTTTATAGTAATAAGTTTCGTCTTAATTCATCAACTGCAAAAGTAAATTTGATGAACCTGGCTTCACCTGCTGATGGAACGAAATTTTCTGGATATGAAAATTTTGTATGCCGTAATAATGTGTTTTATTCTCCTCAATCGGGTAATGGTCTTTATGATTTTTCTGTGTTGCAGGCAAATCTGGATGAGACTAAATTAGATGTTATATCTAATTTGACTGTTAATAATAATACGTTTGTTAATATTTATTCTAAGAATGCAATGATGAGAATGAGGGCTGAAAATATAACCTCTAATTCCAATTTGATTTGGAATGATTATGATACCACAGAATCTCGTTCTTGGCTGTATATGACTAAACGGAGTGATAGTGCTGTGGAGTTAAAACAGTTGAAGTTGTCCAATAATACTGTTTATGATCAGACTGTAAAGGGAAATTCTTGGATTATGATACATGGTAATGGATATAGGCCAGATAATTTAGCTGATTATACATTTAATTATTTGGGTACAAATCCGTTTGACGGTGGTACTTTTGACATTCAGAACGGAGTTTTTAAAGTCTCTGCTGCTTATGAAGGTATTGGAGCCTCATTGGATTAACTTTTTTAGGGTTAGTGTTTAGAATAATAAATTAAATAAAATTGGTTAGGCATCATTTTATGGAATGATGTCTAATTATACATAGAATATACATGATATCATGAAAAAACTGAATATTGGAATAACTCTCTTAGCTTCTTTGTTCTGGTTTTCCTGCTCAGACGAAGAAGTGACAGAACCGGTTGTCATTCCTGAGCAGCCGGAAGAAGTAGCAAGTTTGTTGCAGCAATATAATACAGATGTGGCAGCCCTTCAATTGATGGCGGAAGGTGGTGCGAAAGTGACTTCCTATACAGAAAGTGGCACGTCAGGTTATAAAGTGATGCTGGATAATAGCTGGACTATTAATGCTTCTGCTTCTGCCGAAGTGGACAACGATATTCCGGTAATGGGAATTAATGAAGAAGGATACTGGGTGTATCAGTTAAACGGTACGCAAGTTGAGCTGACAGATATAGCTGGCAATAAAGTTCCGGCCTTGAAAAAGACCGGAAAGGGGGTGTTTACTCCGCAGATTGCGTTGGGTGAGGACGGCTGTTGGAAGATGTCTTTGAACGGTGTGCAGTGGAAGAATCTCTCTACCGACATTGTGCCTTCGCTGGAAGAAAAAACAACGGCCAGCTATTCACTGTTCAAGTCGGCTTCGGTGACGGAAACCGGGGCATTCTCATTACAGACCGCAGTAGGCGAACTTGCCTTGAACCTGGATGTAGAAGCTGCTGCTGCGGATGCGGAAGCGTGGAAGAAGTTTATGATGCAGGCGGACGACAATGTGTTGCTGGACTTTTCGTATGCAGGATATATGCATGGCGAAGTGGCTCCTCCCGATGTGATGATAGATTTTGATACTCCGCTTACTGATGCCAGTGGTAATAAGTATTATAACGGTTACATAACTGGTGGGGCACAGGGTAGTGCTATTTATAAGGTATATAATATTGAAGACTATGGAGCCAATGGAAATGATGAGGTTTCTGACCGTCCGGCGCTGATTAAGATTTTGAAAGATGCGATGGGATGTAAGGAGGAAAATACAGCGGATGGAGGTAAGACACTAAGATATCATATCGGAGGAAACAATGCCAATGCAATTATCTATTTCCCTGTAGGAAAGTATATTTTACGTGGAGGGAATGATGCGGAAACTGTAGAAACCTTGCGGCTGACTATGGGAAATATTATTTTCAAAGGAGCAGGCCGGAATAAGACTACTATTGAAATGGCAGTTAAGAATAATGCAACAGATCCAAGTAAAATGTGGTCGACTCCTAATATGCTGGACTTTAAGCATAATTCAGATTTGAAAAAGTTGACAACTGTGACGGGAGATGCGGAGAAAGGAACATTTTCAATAGAAGTCGCTTCTACTTCAGGGATTAATGTGGGTGACTGGGTTTGCGTGTCATTGGTGAATAATGATCCGGCACTTGTGGCTGAAGAATTGGCTCCTCATGCAACTTCTTCTAATTGGACGGAACTTAATGATAATGGAGTGCAAATCTATGATTATCATCAGGTAAAGCAAATTTCGGGCAATACGTTGACTTTCTATGAACCGATTATGCGTAAGATTGAGGCTAAATGGGAATGGAAGGTTTATCAATATCCGCATTATGAGAATGTGGGAGTGGAAGACCTGACATTCTTGGGTCACTCTAAAGATGACTTTAAACACCATGGCAGTGCGGATGATGACGGTGCTTTCAAGCCCATACAGATGATTCGTCTGACAAACTCCTGGATGCGACGGGTGAACTTTGAGAGCGTAAGCGAGGCACATTCGTTCGTATCATGTGCCAATGTATCAGCTTATGATATAGAAATCTCAGGTAACAGAGGACACTCTGCTATTCGTTCACAGGCTTCTTCGCGTGTGTTTATTGGTAAGGTGTATGATCATTGTAACGGATATATAGCTGTGAATTCCGGTGGTAACCAGTTAGGTGAACGTATGGAAGGTGCAGGTCAGTATCATGGGTGCGGGGTATCAAAGCAAAGTATGGGAGCTGTTATCTGGAACGTGAGATGGGGAGATGATTCTTGCTTTGAATCGCATGCTACTCAGCCGCGTGCTACTTTGATTGATATTTGCCAGGGTGGTTTTGTGGCTTGGAGAGAAGGGGGTGATATGGCACAGTTGCCAAACCATCTGAATGACCTGACAATATGGAATATGACCGCTACCAGAGTGGTTTGTGATGCAAGTTGGAATAATAAATGGATCTGGTGGGATGACAATAACCAATGGTGGAAAAACATGCCGCCAATCATTGTGGGTTGGAAAGGTACATCAGTCCCATTTGATACCTCTGAAAATCAGATTAAGTACTACGAAAGTCTGGATGCACCGGTGTCACCAAATTCTCTTTATGAAGCACAATTGAAACGACGCTTGGGCTATGTGCCGGGTTGGCTTAGTGCCTTGAAATAAGGTTAGTAGTGCATTGTCTTTGTGCTCTTGGGAAGGCTTGGAGTACAAAGACAATGTCGTATATGCGGGTAGAATATTTTGTAAAAACACGAAATTTAAAAATCGAGTATCATGAACTTAACACGAAATCTTTATTTGCTTTTTTTGTGTGGAATGTGTATTCCGGCTGTGTATGCAGCCGGTAACATAACGGCAGATGAGACAGTACAGCAGACGGTGAATCAGGATGCGGATGAAACTAAGCTGAAAGAGCTTGCAGAGTTCCGTAAGAAATATAAGTTTCCGGAACCGAAGGCTTCTGAGAGTGAGCTGAAGTCCGCACAGATGGGGCTAAAGATGCTGATGCTGCGGCGTACAGGAGACTATACCGTGACAGGAGCAGATTTATGGGGTGAGAAAGTGATGAATCAGCATCTGAGGGATGTGGCAAAAACGGTACGTGCGTTGTCATACGGAGTGCAGAAATACGGTAAATCAGCCAAAGGCGATTTGGATTTATATCTGGATTATCTGTTTACACACAACTTTTTCCTTCGTATGCCTAAGCTGGTATATAGCAACTATAGTGATGTACGAAAGATTCCTACTGATTTGATGAGTGCCATTCCGGTATGTGATGAGGTACGTAAGGCTAAAATGATTGCCGCCGTACAGAAATTACTGGAAGTGGATGTGATTCGCCAAGGAGATAAGGCTATCTTGAACTGGATTAGTTCGGACTATATTTTCAACATTGTGCCATACGTGTTTAATCTGGCACTGGCTAACCCGAATGACCAGCAGGCTGTGCAGGACTTGCAGTTGCTCTCCGGCTTCCTGCGGGTATGTACGCGCTATAATGTGGGCAATAAGGATATCCTGAAGCCGGACGGTACAGGTTTCCATCACAATGCGCACTATAACGGATACATGTATTCTTACAAAACGTGGGTGGAATACTTCTATCGTTTCAAGGGGACTTCATTCAAGATTGACCCTAAATCGTACGAAAGACTGAAAAAGGCTGTCGTAACGATTTACATGACTGCTGTGCGTGCAGAAGGTGATAAGAACCGGATTTATGCCAACAGTATGGCAGGACGCCATCCTTTCTATAGTATTGAAGTGCCTTTTACGCAGAAACTGTTTGAACAGTTGATTGAGATTGGAGCGGATGCCACAGGTACGGATTTAGATAAGGAACTGGCTGCTTATTATAATTACTTCTTTAAGACGGATAAGTATCCGGTACCGGCTGCTGATGCTAACGGATTCTATCAGTATAACTACAGCTCGGCAGGAGTGTATCGCCAGCCGGGATGGGTGGCTGTGATGAAGTCGCCTACAGCTATGTTGTGGGGAAGTGAGATTTATAACAAGACCAATCGTTTCGGACGTTACCAGAGCCACGGTACACTGGAAATTCTGTACGATGGGGGACTGGTTCCTACAGGTTATCCTTCTAACAATGAGAACAAGGGTGCCGGATGGGACTGGAACATGATGCCGGGAAGTACGACAGTGCATTATACCGACTGGGCAGAAATGATGCCTTATAAGAACGATAAGGATCGTTTTGACCAGAAGGCTAGAACGAGCAATTTTGCCGGAGCTGTATCCATGAAGGATTACGGACTCTTTGCTACCGCTTTTGATCAGGATGACCGTTGGGGAAGCCAGCGATTCACTCCTACCAATCTTACTTTCTGTAAGTCGGTGTTGGCTATCGACGGTATGTTGTTCAGTATTGGGAATGGTATTTCTGCAAAGGGTGATTATGCAGACAACATGATTACGGCTACGAACTTATTCCAGTCGGTAGTAAGTAAGCAGTACAATAAGTTGACGGTGAACGGACAGGAGGTAGCGAAGGGAAATCGCCAGAATTATGCTTCTTCAGAACCTGTGACGATGATTAATCCTGTTTCAACCGGCTTCTTTGTTCCGGCAGGTCACGATGAACTTACAGTGATTTATGACGAACAGGAAACGCCTTCTTCTGTAGGTATGGCTGGCAAACCGGCTAAAGAAGTGGTAGCAAAAGCATATATGAACCACGGGGTGAAACCGGAGAAGAAGTCTTATTCTTTTGTGGTAGTTCCGGCAGCGGATGAAGCTAAGATGAAGGATGTGGCCGACCGTCAGACAAAAGGAGAATTATTCTCGGTAGTGGAAATGCAGGATTCCTTGCACATCATTAAATATGCACCGAAGAATGTGCTGGCTTATTCATTCTTTACTCCTGCGAAGGGATTGACAGCCGGTGAGGTTGTTTCTTCGGCTACGGAACTGTTGCTGATAGAACAAAAGAATACGGATGGTAGTCTGTCGTTGGGTATTGCCAATCCGAACTTGCGTCCTAAAATGCTGGACAAGAAGAACTGGAAGGAAATTCCCACCCCTGCATTTATTGAACTGAAGGGTATCTGGCAGATGGATGGAAATGTGCCTGGTGTGTTCTTAAAGACAATGGAGAATGGAAATACGGAAGTGTCTTGTTTGTTGCGAAACGGACTTCCTGTGTATATGAAACTGGTGAAACAGAAATAAATTCTGATAGGGTACTGGCAGGAAAACTCTGTCAGTGCTCTATGATAATTTGGTGTGTTATAAAGATTGCTCTTTTGTACAAAAATAGCACATTTTTGAAACAAAAGAAGTATAGTCTTTATAACGCAAATTTCGTATTTTTGTAGTGATTCAAGCTGCGCAATAATCAAGAAAAACACATTGCTTGCTAAACATTTTATGGCAATGAGACAATCAATTATAACCTAAATAAATTCATAATAGCATGATAAACAAAAGGAATTATCTCTGGGCGCTGTCTCTGGCGTTTTTGCTGGCAGCGTGTGGAAAAGACGATGGGCCTACTGCTGTGTATGAGAATGCCTTTCCGTTGGTGGTGACGGCTCAGAATGTGGGCTTTGAAGCCGATAAGGCTGCGCAGCTTTATGCAAAAGGGGAGAACATTGGCGTTTCTATGTTGGAAGAGGGTACAGATAATCTGGTAGAACCCTATTTTAATGTCGGTTTTAATTCAGGAGGTATCGGAAGTTATTTTACAGCTAACCAAAGTGACTCTGTTCCTGTGTTTCCTTCCAATGGAGATAAAAGGGACTTAGCTGCATATTATCCGCGTATGGCTGAAGTCACCGATAACCTGTTAAACGTGGATTTGACTACGGAGCAGGAATTGGCTTTCAATCTTCAGTTTGACAGAGTGAGCGGGTTGAACAAAGATAACCGTGAGGCTGCTTTTAAACTGAAGCATGTGTTTGCTATGGTTTCTGCAGACATTATTCCGGAAGTATCCTATTCTAGCATGAAGGTAGAAGTTAAAAATACGGCCTTGAAAGGTAGCCTGAATGTGTTGAACGGAACGTTGACAGAATCGGAAACTGGTACGCTGATATTGGCGGACGCAAGTACTGCGGGACGTTCCAGGGCTACAGCTACTGCAAGTAATAAGTTTAGAGCTATGCTGTTCCCGGTTCAGTCACAAGAACAAGACGGAAACGAAGGGGAAGGTGCAACTGAAACACCGGCAGCTACTGTAACGCCTGTCATTGTGATTACTTTGTTGGATGAAAACAACGCACAGATTGCAGACCCCATCGAGGTGAAAGTGACGGATTACATCGTTACGGTGCCCAGTGCCATCCATACAAAATTTGAGATAACAATTGACGTAAATTTCGTTCCGACGGTGAAAGTGACCAGCTATCCGATTACGGTGGAAGACTGGGAAACAAACGGTGAGATAGGAGTGGAAGGAAATGAACAACCGGAATAATAATAACCTTAATAATATAACCTTATGAAAATGTATTTCAAGAACTTGATATTTGCCCTGGCAGGTGCGTTGGCAATGACTGCTTGTTCAAATGAGATGGAACAGCAGTTGGCTGAAGGTAGTGGCAATGGTGGGCAGGAAGTGAAATTCACTGTCGGCATTGAAAACTTGTCGCGTACTGCCATTGCAGAAGGCGAAGGGGTTTTAAAAACCACATTTGTGAATGAAGATGCGATAGGTATTTTTGCGTATAGAGAAGGTGAGACTGAACCTGCTTATAAGAATGTAAAATATACATATAATGCTTCTAAATCTGAATGGAATTCAGATAAGGCGATTACATCCGATGGCACGAAATTAAGCTATTATGCTTATTATCCTTATGTGGATGGTGTGACCGACCCGAGCCAGCTTAATATAACGGTAAGTGCAGACCAGACCGGCGGATTCAGTAAGGATGATGTGCTGACTGCTCAGAACACAACAGCTGAGGCTGATGCCCCGAGTGTTACGCTTACATTTAAGCATGCGTTTGCCATGGTGCAGGTTGGTATTAAGAGCGGCCTTACAGACGATGCGGAGGCTACTGTGACATTGGAAAGCATTCAGCCTACGGCTTTGGTAAATGCGAAAGAGGCTACTGCTGTTGTTTCAGGTGACGTGACTTCAATTAAAATGCAAAAGACAAGTGCTGCAGATAAGTGGGAATACAGGGCTATCGTTCCGGCTCAGGAAATTGCTTCCGGCAGTAAATTGCTGACAATCGTGGCTGGTGGAAAGACTTATGCGGTTACTTATTCTTCTACAGAAGGGAAGGCTGTTTCTTATGAAGCGGGAAAAGCTTTGCAGATTACAGTAAATAGTTTGGTGGCTTTGCCAAAAGGTAATGAAGTGACAATTGGTGGTTCAATTACGGATTGGGATGCAAGTACTTCTGACCCGGGAGAAGGTGATGTAGATAGAGTGTATTCAGATTTAATACCTTTAAAACTTAAAGATATTAGCAGTAGTAATTTTAGGGCTCTGACAGCAGATCCGAAACAAGCTAATTATACTGAAAGTTTTTGGTTTTCTGAAATTAAATCAACTGACGCAACGGTTTGTGAACTTGTATCAGATGATACTTATGGTAATGTCATAAAAATAGATTATAAGGGAGACGGTAGTTGGTATGATAACTTTGTAGGTTACTTTAATCCTAATAAAGAGAATATTATTGAACCAAATAAAATTTATACTTTATCATTTAGAGCTAAAGCAGATATTGCTGACGCTCAAATCTGGACATGTATAAAATTACCGACGGAGAATTATTTTTGTTCTCTTGAAGCAACTACGACCGATAATATTACGACTGAAAAAAATCAAACGTTTAAAAACTTTACTTTGTCAACAGATTGGAAGGAATTCAGTTGTAATTTTAAATTTTCTCTTTTAGGAAATAAGTCTGGAAGTGGAAATAAATGTGATGCATATAAGGAATGGGCGGATGTTTCAGTCTATGACTATTACATAAATTTGGCGCCAAGAAGTAAAAATACGATTTTTTATATAACTGATGTTAGTTTAATAGAACAGGAATAATAAGAATAAACTAAAACCAAAATTAATAATATGAAAGCATTGAATAGAATCTTTATAGCAGCCATTGCAGCAGCATCAATGACTGCTTGTAACAACGAGTTGAGCGAACAAGCTTTGAACAATGGGGGAAATGTAAATTTCACTATGGGTATTGGAAACACACCGTCTTCCAGAATTTCTATGCCGGAAGATAGTTATACAGCTTCATTTACGGGTAATGATGAGGTTGGTATTTTTGTAGCTGAACAACCTTCTTATACAAATGTGAAATATTCTACAGCAGACGGAACGACATGGACGGGTGGTCCCGTGAAAGTATCTGCTGATGCTGCATATACTTACTATGCATATTATCCTTATGCAGAAGGTATGACAGCTAACAATATTCCTGTTGTGGTAGCTACCAATCAGGATACAGAGGGTTATATTAAGAATGATTATCTGTATAGTAAACTTTCTGCAACTGCGGGACAGACTGATGTAAAGCTTGCATTTGATCATGCGCTTTCTTTGGTAGAGGTGACGCTGGCAGGAAGCGGAGCAGCTGAAGGGGCTATCGTAGACCTTCTCAATGTAGCTACAGACGCAACAATAAACCTTACTGCGGAGACTCCCGTTACAACAGGAAGCACTACAGCTACTGTAACAATGGATGCATTGTCTAGTTTGAAATACCGTGCCATTGTTCCTGCACAGAAAATCGCAGCTTCTACTCCGGTTTTCAAAATTGCAGTAAATGGTAGAACTTACCAGGCTAAATACTCAGGTGAGATAAATTTCGAACAGGGTAAATATCTTGCCATGACCGTTACTTTAGGTGAACAGGGTGGTGATGCTGAAATCGAAATTACAGCTTCAGCAAGTATCAATAATTGGACGGCTGGAACCTCAAATGGTGATGCTTCAATTAGTGTGGCTGAATTGAATATTCCGCTGCCAACAGATGGAAAAGTGCTTGAAACAATTGCTTCTAATTGGAGTGCGTCGACAGCTTCACAGCAGATTGGTGCTGATAAACCAGAGGGATGGTATAAACGTAGTAACTCAGCTATAGTTGTGTCAGAAGTAGGATACGATGATTCGGAACAGGCATTAACAATCAAGAGAACTTCTGAAGGAACAGGAGGATGGAATAATGATCAGATAGTTTTCCATTCCAAGGCTCCTTTTGAAAGGGCTAAATATACTTTATCTTTTGATGTCATGAATAAAGATGCTGACAAGGTTTCTCCTAATGATTCTACAGGAGTTGTCGGGATTACTGTATCTTCATCAAATGATAATAGATTGTTCATGATGTATAATAATTCATGGAGTGATTGGAAAAGAGATATAACGACCTTTAATAAAATTGCTTCAGGCTGGGTTTCTAAATCCGTGAATTTAAGTTTTGAAAAGCTCTCTTCTAATGGTAGCAGTAATATTAAAGATGAAGATTATCCCAATTATCCAACTGATTTCTATGAGGATGCGGTTGATACAGATGTCAATGGGGGTGTTAATATAATATTTTATAATAATTCAGCTAAGGGAACTAATACTACTCTTTATATTCGTAATATTAAGCTGACTAAAGTCGAATAATAAAACTTAGCAGAGAAAGAGAGCATAACTGAAAAGGAATTGCTCTCTTTTTATAGTGCAGAGTGAGTATTATCAACTCAATACATATTCATCTTATAATAACAAGAGCTGTGACCTGAAAAGTTGCAGCTCTTGTTATTATAAGATTGTCGTAACTTTTTCCATGCAGGATCTTCAAGCAATTATTCTCTCCGCACGATTTATTAATTCAGTTTGCCCCGTCACATTCTTCTGAACGCTCTTGCATATTCTCTGTTTCACAGTGCGGGATTTGTATCCCACACTGTGAAATATATATCCCACACTGTGGTTTTTGTATCCCACAGTGTGAAACAGAGAATTCTTCTTTGTGTTGGAAAGAATACGGACGGAGAAAAGGAATTTTATAAAGGAGTTTTCTTAACAAACGATTATTGTCCGGCCATGCGGTGAGTCCGTGTAAAAGCTTATCTTTGCCATAGAATGAAATATCTATGAATTTATTTTGTGAATCAAGATAATTATCGTATTTTCGCAACAACATGCTTACCCCGCTTCCCGTCAGATCAGCGCGCTCAGGGTAAGCCTTTTATTTTTTATGCCTATGGTGAAAGTCCCTTATCCCAAGCATCTCATATCGTTTGCTGACCAAATTTCCTTACTTAAACAACGTGGACTGTCCTTCAAGGATGAGGCAAAGGCTTTGCATTTATTGCAGAATATCAGTTACTATCGGTTAAGTTGGCTATTGGTTTACAGACACTTCTCTTTTTTCCAATTCAATGCGTCATGCTAAAATCCTGGCAAAGATTGATGAAGAGTACCAGCGTAGTGATGAAGAGTTTGTTACGGCATTTAAGTCTAAATATTCCGACCGTTTTCCTCCAAGCTGGATGACAATGGAGATTACATCGTTCGGAACATTGTCTATTTTCTAAATACAATCAATCCGAACCATTCATTTGTCACGAGATTCAAAGAGTTGTTGAAACGTTATCCTTTGATTGATGTTCGGGCTATGGGGTTCCCTGAGAATTGGGAGAATGAAGGTATATGGGATGAAAAGAAACAGGGGAACGGAAGTTTATAAAGGGTCTTCCGGAACAAACAATTCTTGCAGGAGAAAATGCGGTGAATCCGCGTAAAAGCTTATCTTTGCAAAATGGTCTTTGTATGTAAATCTGCAATAGAATGATAAACAAAATTGTTGTTAAGGGTTATAAGTCAATAAAGGAGCAGGCGGTGGAGTTGCTTCCTATAAACATTCTTATCGGAGGAAATGGAATAGGAAAAAGTAATTTTATCTCTATTTTTACGCTTATACGTAACTTATATGAGCAGAACCTGCAAAACTATATTCTGACTAAGGGGGGAGCAGACTGCTTGTTGTATATGGGGAAAAAAGAGACGGAACATATCGGTTTCGACTTGTTCTTTGCCAAACGTGATCAGGAAGCCCATAATCGCTTTATTGTGAAATTAAAGGAGGCGCAGGATTCTTTGTTCATTGAACGTGTGGAAACAGCGTTTAACAGCGGGGGAGTATGGCACGGACAGTTGCATGAAGCGAACCGCCAGGAGTCTTCCTTCAAAAATGATTATACCGGGCAGGCGTTTTATGTGAACAGCCTTTTACGTGAATTTGAGGTTTATCATTTTCACGATACGGGTGACCGTTCTCCAATGAAAGGAAAATGCAACATTGAAGATAATATAAGCCTGAAAAGCAACGGGGCGAATATAGCAGCTTTTTTATATTATTTGAAAGAGAAGTTTCCTAAACATTTTGCGCGTATTGAGAAGACGGTGGCTTCGGTTTCTCCTTTTTTTGATGGGTTTAATCTGATGCCGAATCGCCTGAATGAACAGTTGATTCAACTGGAATGGAAGCAGGCGGGAGCAGTGGATACTTATTTTAACGCATATCAGCTTTCAGACGGTACGTTGCGCTTTATTTGTTTGGCTACATTGTTGTTACAGCCAAATCTGCCGCAGACGATTATTATTGATGAGCCGGAGTTGGGGTTGCATCCAGTGGCGGTAAATAAGCTGGCTGCTTTGATCAAGAAAGCTTCTGCTAAAACACAGATTATTATTTCTACCCAATCGGTAAATCTGGTAGATAATTTTGGACCACAGGATATTATTGTGGTAGACAGAAAGGATAATGCTACGGTGTTTAACCGGCTGGATGCTGAAAGTCTGGATGTATGGCTGAAGGATTATAGCTTGGGAGAAATCTGGGAAAAGAATGTCATTGGCGGGCAGCCTTTAATGTGAGCGGGTATGAAGAGAGTTGTTTTTATAGTGGAAGGTGATACGGAAGTCAGTTTTATCCAAAAGTGTGTGATTCCTTATCTGTATTTGAAAGGATTTACCAACCCGATGAATGCCCAAAAGATATTGACTAACAGAAAACTGAATAAAAAGGGGGGTAATGTAGGATTTGATTATCTTAAGAATGATGTGGCACGTGTTGCTGCAACAGGGAACGTACTAATTACTACTTTACTTGATTTCTTCAGGCTTCCTGTGGATTTTCCGGGATATACTACGGACAGTCTCAAACTGGCGGAACTGGAAACAAAAATGAAGGAGGCGATTTCGGTTGTGATGGATGCTTCCTGCTTTTTACCATATATTCAAAGGCATGAGGTGGAGTCTCTGATGTTTACGAATATGGATGGTTTTAATATTGTAGTGGATGATGAAGAGTCATTACGTGAGCTGCAGCATATAATGGATTCTTATCCTACCCCAGAAGATATAAATGGAGGGGCGGAGACTGCACCTTCAAAGAGATTGATGCATATTTTCCCTTATGAAAAAACGACTGATGGAGAAATGATTCTTGAAGCATTGAGCATAGATGATATTCGTACACGTTGCCCTCGCTTTAATGAATGGATGACGAAATTGGAAGAGGGAATAAGAAATGATTATTTTTAAGGCCATTTTCCACCTGTATGGTAGAAAATGACCTTTGGGGTATGTTTAGATTATAAAATCAGTCTTTGTCAATCTTTAAAATACCACCGGTAGTGGAATTGAAAATCACGCGGGTGTTTATTTTCTTGTCGAACAAGCCGTCTACCAGTACTTCGGTGTAGCCAAACTGGGTGAATGCCATTTCGTCGTTGAAAAGTTTTTTACCCTGATAGCTCACGGTGACATTTCCTTTACCCGGTACATTGTAGATGGCACCATCTGCTTTTTTCTTTTTCTTATCTTCTTCCGGCATGGGAAGGGTAGAAGTGTTGCGGATGGAAACATAAACCGGGTCACCAGCCAGATTCTTGGCCGGAAGTACTCCTAACTGGGTGGAGAAACGAGCGGCAACCTGTTCTTGTGCGTCGTTACTGGGCTCTACCAATATTGTAAAGACTTTATCTGTGCGGTCGGTAGTACCGGTAAAAGCTTGCATCAGGGCCTTTTCTTGTTTGTTCAGCTGGTCAATAACCAGTTGGAGAGAAGCTCCGTCCTTTGGCATGGTTTCTGCCTGACCGCGCAGGATAGTGTTCTTGCTGTCGCGTATGTTGTAGATTTCGCGGGCGGTCAGTTCTGCCATTTTTGCGCTGGAACCGGCCATGAGGATGTCTTCTGTCATGTATTTGCGGGCATTCTCATGAGGCTGTGGCTTCTCTAACTTGTAGTCAGGGAGAGATTCTTTTTCGGTAGAGGTCGTATTGATAGCTTTTACAATCCCTTTGTCGGTCAGTTCTACATTGGATGCCACACTCTTATCTTTCAACTTCATGATGTAGGCTTTCGTAGAGTCGGGCACTCCTACAAGGCGGACTTGAATATCCTTGATTTCCCAATGGCTTTCAGGCTGTGAACTGATATTGTTCAGACGCAGGTAGCGGCTGGCGTACAGGCTGAAATCGCCCGGCTGGTAGTCTACCTTGGTGGCGATGATGTCAATGGCTACTTTGGTCTTGGGCAGGAAGTACACGATGCCTTCGCCT
>ULQW01001497.1_pt1 | contig 13777 bp, 9 predicted proteins | sample 1954921 | NCBI WGS metagenome assembly ULQW01 (sample SAMEA4835666, study PRJEB28245) | human gut metagenome | biome: gut microbiome; material: fecal sample | place: Denmark | collected 2008
TGCCGGGCATGAGGGCGCGGCGTCTGCCGGAATAACAGTTCCGCCCATAAGCCATAACGACAGCTTGCGCTTCAAGATTTATTATTTTGAGGCCGTCAAACAGCAGGTGGCAGGCAACTACGATGCGGCATACGACCTGTTGAGCCACTGCCTTGATATTAACCCCAATGCGGCAGAGGCATATTTTATGATGTCGTCTTACAGCGGAGTGCTCAAAGGTGACACTGCCGCACTTGAAAACATAAAGAAGGCTGCCGAGCTTGACCCGAGTAACAACACCTATCTTGAGAGTCTTGCCACGGGATATCTGCGTATAGGCAACAGCGCCGAGGCAATAAAAGCATACGAAAAGCTGTCACACAACAGTCCGGAGCGTTCTGATGTGCTTGATATATTATATCAGCTTTATCTCAAGAATAAAAAATACGATGACGTGATAAAGACCGTCGGCCGCCTTGAGGCGCTTGAAGGCAGCAGTGAGCAGACAACGCTGGTAAAGATGCACGTGTACTCGCTGCAGGGCAAGAAAGACCTTGAGTTTAACGAGCTGAAGTCGATGGCGGACAAATATCCCAACGACATGAGCTACAGGCTGATGATGGGTAACTGGCTTTTGCAGAACGGTAAGCCCGAAGAAGCCTACAAACAATATATGGAAGTGCTGAAGCAGGACCCCGGAAACCCTCAGGCGCGTATGTCGATGATCGACTATTACAGAACCACGGGCGACACCCTGCAGGCCGACTCGATACAGGAAGGCATGCTGCTGAATCCCAAGACGTCGGTTGACACCAAGATGACGCTGATGAGACAGGTGGTTGCCGATAACGAAAAGAACGGAGGCGACAGCACTCAGGTGCTCGGCCTGTTCAATAGAATACTGGAGCAGCCGCAGGAAACATCCGACATGGCACAGCTGTGCGCGGCATACATGACACTGAAGAATATGCCGCAGGACTCTATCTCGAAGATGCTCGAAAAGGTGCTGACCATATCGCCCGACAACGCAGCTGCACGCATACAGCTGATACAGGCCATGTGGAATGAGCAGAAGTTTGACCGCGTGATAGAACTTTCGCGCCAGGCACTCGAATATAATCCCGACGAAATGGTGTTTTATTATTTCCTCGGACTGGCATACGTTCAGAAAGATGATGACGACAACGCCCTCGAGGCATTAAAGAAAGGAGTGAGTCAGATTGACGACCAAAGCAATCCCTCAATAGTTTCAGACTTCTACGCCATTATGGGCGACATTCTCTACAGCAAGGGTATGGGGAAGGAAGCCTATGCCGCGTATGACAGCTGTCTGCAGTGGAAGGACGACAACTTCGGCTGTCTGAACAATTACGCCTACTATCTGTCGGAAGAAGGCAAAGACCTCGAAAAGGCCGAGCAGATGAGTTACCGCACGGTGCAGGCCGAACCCGACAACAGCACTTATCTTGACACATACGCATGGATTCTGTTCAAGCGTAAAAAATATAAAGACGCCCAGCCGTATATCGACATGGCGATAAAGAACGACACCACCAACAGCGCAGTGCTGCTTGAGCATGCCGGCGACATTCACATAATGAACGGTGATACCGACAAGGCGCTTGAATATTGGCGCGAGGCTCTGAAGCAGATTGGCGATGAGGACAAAAAGGTGTTAATAAGAAAAATAAAACTGAAGAAATATGTTGAAAAATAAAAGCAGGCTGTTTCGCAGCATCATCTTTTCGGCAGTGTGTCTCACCGTAGTTTCGTGCGGCACAAAGAAGGTTGCCATGTCTGGCGGCTCGTCATTGTCGTCGGGCAAGAACGATGTTGAAAACGTATTGGCGCGCAAGACCGACTTCCTGCGCAAGGTTTACGACAATGAAGTTTATGCGAAGGCTATATCAGCAAAGATAAAATTCAGCATCAACGCCGGTTCTAAGGACCTCACCGTGTCAGGCTCGCTGAAGATGAAGAAGGACGACGTGATACGCATACAGCTCACACCGTTCGGACTGATGGAGGCCGGACGCATAGAGTTCACCAAGGATTATGTGCTCATGGTAGACCGCATCAACAAGGAATACATCAAAGCCTCATATAAAGATGTTGACTTTCTGCAGCGCAACGGGCTCGACTTTTACGCTCTGCAGGCTCTGTTCTGGAATCAGCTCTATGTGCCCGGAACGCAGAACATAACCGACTCGTCGCTCAAAAACTTCGGCGTTACGTTCAACGATGCCGTGGCAAACACGCTCGTTACGCTCAGTCGGGGCAACATGAACTATGTATGGCAGACCGACAAGACAAGCGGACAGATAAAGGCCGTAGACATTACCTACAACAGCAAGACCGAGGGAAGCACCACGGTTAAGTGCACCTACGGCACCTTCAAGCCGCTCGGAGCAAAGAAGTTTCCAACAGACATAACCCTGATGCTGAACAGCAGTTCGGTGAAGAAGGCCAACGGTGCCTCCGTGAACATATCAATGAGCGGAATAGACACTTCGTCCGACTGGGAAAGCCGCACCTCTGTTTCGGATAAATATAAAAAGGTGGAGGCTCAGGATGTTATTAACAGAATCTTAAAGTTGTAAATGAGAAGGATATTTATATTTCTACTGGCATTGTCTTTCGTGGTTCCTTCCATGGCGCAGAAAAAGCAGACCGCCAAGAAGAAAGCTACTACAAAGCGCGTGGTTAAGAAAACCACAAAGAAGAAAACCACAACGAAGACCGCCAACTATTCTAATGCTTCAATCAAGGGACTGCGCACTCAGCGTGCAAGCGTACAGCGCAAGATTAAGGAGCAGGAGCGGCTTCTGCGTGCCAATAAGGCTGACGTGAAGAAGAGGCTCAACAACCTGATGATGATAAACAGCGAAATCGACCAAAGACAGAAGTCGATAGAAGGCATACAGAAAGACATTACACATATTGAAGGCAACATAGGCTTGCTGAAAAATCAGCTTGCCACGCTCGAACAGCAGCTTCAGGACCGCAAGGCTAAATATATAAAGTCGATGCGATATATGGCGAGCAACCGCACCATACAAGATAAGCTGATGTTTATATTCAGCGCCAAGAACTTTGCCCAGATGTACCGCCGTCTGAGATTTGTCCGCGAATATGCGGCCTATCAGCGCGCACAGGGTGAGATGGTGAAGGCAAAGCAGAGCCAGATAGAGGACAAGAACAAGGAACTGCAGAGGGTGAGAGGGCACAAGAACAATCTGCTCTACAAGGGGCAGCAGGAACGTGCCGCGCTGCAGGGCAAGCAGGCCGAGCAGCAGCAAGTGGTTAACACTCTGCAGAAACAGCAGAAGACAATACAGTCGATCATTGCCGACCAGCGCAAGAAAGACGCTGCGCTTAACGCTCAGATTGACAAACTGATAGCCGAGGAGGTGGCTAAGGCCAAGGCAAGGGCTGAGGCCGAAGCTCGCAGAAAGGCTGCCGCAGCCGCTGCAGCCGCAAAGCGCAGGGCAGAAGAACTGGCACGCAAGAAGGCTGCCGCTGAGGCTGCAGCACGTGAGAATGCGCGCCGTGTGGCTGAGGCTAAGGCACGCGAGGAGCGCCTGAAAGCTGAGGCAAGGGCAGCAGAGCGCAAGAGTGCCGAGGAGAAAGCCAAGGCAGAGCAGGCCGCACGAGAGGCTGAGGCCGACCGAGTGGCAGCAGAGCGCAAGGCAAAGGTAGAGGAGATGAGGCATGAGAACGAGGTGGCAAGAGCCAAGAAAGAGGCTAAGGAAGCCGTGGCCTTCGACTCGCAGGACCGTAAGCTCAGCGGCAGTTTTGAGCGCAACCGCGGCCGTCTGCCAATGCCTATCACAGGCTCTTACAGAATAGTAAGTCATTTCGGACAATATACCGTTGAGGGACTCAAGAACGTCAAGCTCGACAACAAGGGCATCAACATACTTGGAAGTCCGGGAGCTTCAGCCCGTTCGATATTCGACGGCGAGGTTAGCGCCGTGTTCGGCTTCGGCGGCACAATGGTCGTTATGGTGCGTCATGGAAGCTATATATCGGTTTACTGCAACTTGCGTTCAGTAAGCGTCCACCGTGGACAGCACGTCAGTGCCCGTCAGGCTCTCGGCGTTGTGGGCGACGACAACATATTGCAGTTCCAGTTGCGCCGCGGTACGGCAAAGCTCAATCCTGAGTCGTGGCTCGGCAGGTAGCATTCTGACTAACGCGATAATATATGCTCAGAAATGGCCTCTGCGACGGTGTGACAACAATTCCGTAACACATTTTTTGTCAGATAATTTTATTACTGCCAATTGTGTGCCGGTATGTCAGTATAACCGCCGTGCGGGGTGTATGCATATTTTTCTCACAAGCCAGAAAAATATTATTTAAAATTATCCGAAAAGAAAAATTTTGATTACTTTTGCGAAATAATAAGGTGTAAGGACATATGGACGATGAACTTAGAATAATTATAAGCGGAGGTGGCACCGGAGGCCACATCTTCCCGGCAGTTTCAATAGCCAATGCAATCAGAGCAAAACATCCCGATGCAAAAATACTGTTTGTCGGAGCGTTAGGACGCATGGAAATGCAGCGCGTGCCGGCGGCAGGCTACGAGATAGTAGGACTTCCGATAAGCGGCTTCAACAGAAAGAACATGCTCAAGAACGTGGTAGTTCTTTACAGAATATGGAAGAGCCAGCAGATGGCTAAGAAGATAATACGCAAGTTCAAGCCGATGGCTGCTGTCGGAGTTGGCGGATATGCCAGCGGTCCTATGCTCAACGAATGTACAAAGATGGGCATACCTTGCCTCATACAGGAGCAAAACTCTTATGCGGGCGTAACCAACAAGATATTGTCGAAGAAGGTAGACCGCATCTGCGTTGCCTACGACGGCATGGAAAGATTCTTCCCCGCTGACAAGATAGTAAAGACAGGCAACCCTGTGCGTCAGGCCCTGCTCGACACAAAAATAACAAAAGCCGAGGCGCTGAAGAGCTTCGGACTGTCTGAAGACAAGAAGACAATACTCATTGTGGGCGGAAGTCTCGGTGCAAGGACAGTGAACGAGAGCGTGCTCCTGAATCTCGACATGATAAAGGAGTCAGGCGTACAGTTTATATGGCAGACAGGAAAATACTATAACGCGTCGATAATGGAAGAGCTGAAGAAGCGCGGCACATTCCCGACATTGTGCGTTACCGACTTCATCTCTGACATGGGTGCCGCATACAAGGCAGCCGACCTGGTTATCAGCCGTGCCGGCGCAAGCAGCATATCAGAGTTCTGCCTCATAGGCAAGCCGGTTATCCTTGTTCCTTCGCCTAACGTTGCCGAAGACCATCAGACAAAGAACGCCATGGCCCTGGTAAACAAGAACGCCGCCCTGTACGTGAAAGACGCCGACGCTCCCGCAGAAGTGGTTAAGCTGGCGTTGCAGACGGTTCAGGACGATGCCAAACTGAAAGATCTGAGCGAGAACATACTTAAGCTCGCTCTTCCTGATTCAGCCGACATAATAGCTGACGAAGTGGTTAAGCTCGCGCGCCGCGGTCGCTGATGCGCAGGCAAGAGACAGACATCACAGACAAAAAACTATATAGTAAGTAAAAAATAATTGCAACATATATAAGACAGAGGACATAAAGATGTCCGGGCGGGCGAAGGTCCGTTTCAGTAGCGAATAATAAAGATAATGGAACTGAAAGATATTAAAGCTGTATATTTTGTAGGAGCAGGCGGCATAGGCATGAGCGCCATAGCACGTTTCTTCCTGCACAGAGGCGTGGTCGTGGCCGGATACGACAAAACTCCTTCAGCATTGACAACACAGCTCGAGAAGGAAGGCATGTTGATTCATTATGAAGAAAACATAGACGAAATACCGCATGCATGCAGAAACCAGAAGTCTGCACTTGTGATATATACACCGGCAATACCGGCCGACCACAAGGAACTGGTATATTTCCGTGAGAACGGATTCGACGTTGAGAAGCGCGCTCAGGTGCTTGGCATGCTCACACGCTCGCACAAGGGACTTTGCGTGGCAGGAACACACGGCAAGACCACAACGTCGACAATGTGCGCCCACATCATGCACCAGAGCCACATCGACTGCAACGCCTTCCTCGGCGGAATATCTAAGAACTACAGCTCCAACTATATCCTGAGCAAGGAGAGCGACTTCGTGGTTATCGAGGCAGACGAGTTCGACCGCAGTTTCCACTGGCTGCGCCCGTGGATGAGCGTCATAACGTCAACAGACCCCGACCATCTTGACATCTATGGCACCAAGGAAGCCTATCTCGAAAGTTTCGCACATTATTCTTCACTGATTCAGCCCGGCGGAGCACTCATCATACATAAGGACCTTGAGATGAAGGCAAGTGTGCAGCCCGGTGTCAGGGTGTACGAATACAGCCGCGACAGCGGCGACTTCCACGCCGAGAATATCGTGATTGAGAACGGCAACATATCGTTCGACTTCATTTCTCCCGTTGAGAACGTGTGCGGCATACAGCTCGGTCAGCCCGTGCCCATCAACATCGAGAACAGCGTGGCTGCAATGGCCATGGCACAGCTTAACGGCTGTACGCCCGAAGAACTGAAATACGGCATGAAGACATACCGCGGAGTTGACCGCCGCTTCGACTTCAAGATAAAGAACGACAAGATTGTCTTCCTGAGCGACTATGCCCATCATCCTAAGGAGATCTATCAGAGCGCAAAGAGCATACGCGAGCTGTATAAGGACAAGAAGATAACCGTTATCTTCCAGCCACATCTATACACCCGCACACGCGACTTCTATAAGGACTTTGCCGACAGCCTGAGCCTGCTCGACGAGGTTGTGCTCTGCGACATCTATCCCGCACGCGAGGAGCCTATCCCCGGCGTTACATCACAGCTTATCTACGACAACCTGAAGGAAGGCGTCGAGAAGAAGATGATACACAAGGAGGATGTTCTGTCGTTCGTTAAGGACAACGACTTCGAGGTGCTCGTGGTGCTAGGCGCCGGCGATCTCGACAACTATGTTCCACAGATAGAGAAAATACTTCAAGACAAGTATAAATAAATGCATCGGAAGCTGAAAAGAACCATTCTCGTAACGCTCGACGTGTTTCTTGCGGTTTACCTGGTGATGGCGATAACATCGTTCAATCACCCGGAGGAGACACATAGCGTGTGTACCAAGGTTACGATAAATGTTGAGGATGAAAGCACCAACGGATTCCTCAGTGCAAAGGAGGTTAAGCGCATTCTTGAGCGAAGCCGCCTTTACCCGTTTAAAAAGAAAATGGCCGATGTCAATCCGCGTGACATCGAGGACAAACTGAAAGACACGCCCTTTGTCAACACTGCACAGTGCTATAAGACAAAGGACGGCAACGTCTTTATAAGCATCACGCAGCGACTGCCCATCGTGAGGGTTAAGAATGTCAGCGGTGACGACTATTATCTTGACGAGGAGGGAGGCATAATGCCTAACAGCAAGTACACGTCAGACCTGATAATAGCCACCGGATACGTCAGCCGCTGGTATGCCCGCAACTATCTGGCTTATCTTGCAAATGAGCTGATGAAAGACGACTTCTGGAAAAACCAGATTGTGCAGATTAACATCTTGCCCGACATGGGCGTTGAACTTGTGCCCCGCGTAGGCGAGCACATCGTATATCTCGGAAATCTTCCGCAGACTAAATACATTAACCGCCGCAAGGCTCTCGTACAGGACTTTGTAGCGAAGAAAATGGACCGGCTGAAGAAGTTTTACAAATACGGACTCAGCCAGGCCGGCTGGAACAAATACTCTTACATAGACCTGGAGTTTGACAACCAGATAATATGCAAAAAGAGTAAGAAGGCAGACATATAAAAAACAGAAACAACAAATTGATAACGTATGGCAGCAAAGGATTTTATAGTAGCAATAGAATTGGGCTCATCAAAGGTTACAGGTATTGCGGGCAAGAAGAATCTTGACGGAAGCATATCTGTGCTTGCCGTTGTGAAAGAAGACTCATCATCGTTCATCCGCAAGGGTGTCGTTTACAATATTAATCAGACTGTTCAATGTGTGTCCAACATAGTGAAGAAACTCTCCGTGGCTCTGAAGTCAGAGATTTCGCAGGTTTATGTGGGCGTTGGCGGACAGTCTATACGCAGCGAGAAAAATGTTATAGGCAGAGACCTTCTGAGCGACACTATCGTTACGCAGGAGATGGTCAACGAGCTGATGGACACCAACCGCAACATGACTTATCCTGAGCAGGAAATTCTTGACGCGGCCACACAGGAATATAAGGTGGGCAACCAGCTGCAGCTCGACCCCGTGGGCATACAGTGCAGCCGACTTGAAGGCAACTTCCTCAATATATTGTGGCGCAAGACCTTTTACCGCAATCTGAACAAATGTTTCGAGACTGCCGGCATTGCCATTGCCGAGATGTATCTGGCGCCGCTGGCGCTTGCCGACAGCGTGCTTTCTGACTCTGAGAAGCGTTCGGGATGCGTGCTTGTTGACCTTGGTGCCGACACTACTACCGTTTCTGTTTACTATAAGAATATCCTTCGTCATCTTGCCGTCATACCTCTTGGAGGAAACAACATAACCAAGGACATTGCCTCGCTGCAGATGGATGAGGCCGACGCGGAAAAGATGAAGCTGAAATACGGCAATGCCTATACAGACAACAACGATATTGACAACACGCTGATGCTGCCTATCGACTCTGAGCGAAGCGTTGAGTGCCGCAAGTTTATTGATATTGTTGAAGGACGACTGCAGGAAATCATTGAGAATGTGTGGTATCAGGTGCCTGTTGAATATGCCGACCGTCTGCTCGGTGGCATCATTCTCACAGGAGGAGGCTCTAACATGAAGAACATAGACATCGCCTTCAGAAACCACACACACATAGAGAAAATACGTATTGCGAAGTTTGTTACGCAGACTATCAATTCGAGCAACCCTGACATCAATGCCCACAACGGCATGATGAACACCGTGCTCGGCATACTGGCCAAGGGCGACATGAACTGCGCCGGCGAAGATTACAACGAACACACCGACTTGTTCGGCACTGACAAGCCAAAACCGGCAGCCAATGTGCAGCAGCAGCCTCATGTGCAGCCGCGCAGCAACAGCGAGGGCGTGGTGCTTACCGAGGCTGAGAAACAGAAGATTGAAGAGATGCGGCGCAAGGCTGCAGAAGAGGCCGCACGAAAGGAGCGCGAAAACGAAAAACCGGCTGACGAAGAGCCTGTGAAGGAAAAGAAAGGCATGAATCCTCACGTGAAGAGACTCAAGAACTGGTTTAAGAGTCTTGTTTCTGAGGACGAATAAGGCAGATGCGGCATCGTTGTAACAAACTTATAAATACGATAAAAAATAAACAGAGATATGGCTGATACACAAAGAATAGTGGATTTCGGTGAGCCCGAAAAAGAAAAGAGCATAATAAAAGTTATCGGAGTAGGCGGCGGTGGAGGCAACGCCGTTAACCACATGTACCGCGAGGGCATACACGACGTGTCGTTCGTGCTGTGCAACACAGACAATCAGGCACTCAACGATTCGCCAGTGCCCGTGCATCTGCAGCTCGGCAAGGAGGGACTCGGAGCCGGCAACAAGCCTGCAAAGGCGCGCGAGGCTGCAGAGGAGAGCATTGAAGACATAAAGGCTATGCTCAACGACGGCACCAAGATGGCATTCATCACCGCCGGAATGGGCGGAGGTACAGGCACAGGCGCAGCCCCTGTAATCGCACGCGTCTCTAAGGAACTTGGCATACTTACCGTGGGTATCGTTACCATACCGTTCCGATTTGAGGGCGAGCGCAAAATCGACCAGGCTCTCGACGGAGTGGAGGAGATGTCGAAGCATGTTGACGCCCTGCTCGTTATCAACAACGAGCGTCTGCGCGAGATTTACACAGAGCTGTCTATTCTCGACGCCTTCGGCAAGGCCGACGACACCCTGAGCATAGCAGCCAAGAGTATAGCAGAGATTATCACCGTTCACGGACTTATCAACCTCGACTTCAACGATGTTAAGACCGTGCTTAAAGACGGCGGCGTGGCCATAATGAGTACGGGCTACGGCGAAGGCGAAGGCCGTGTAAAGCGTGCCATAGAAGACGCTCTCAACTCACCTTTGCTCAACGACAATGATGTGTTCAACGCCAAGAAGATTCTGCTCAGCATATCGTTCTGCAGCGACAAGAACAGCAACAACGGTCTGATGATGGAGGAGATGAACGACGTCAACGACTTCATGGCTAAGTTTGGCAACGACTTTGAAATCAAGTGGGGACTTGCCACCGACCCCGAACTGGGCAACAAGGTTAAGGTTACAATCCTTGCCACAGGCTTCGGCATTGAGAACGTAGACGGCATGAACGAACACTACAAGAAACACACTCAGGAGGAGAACGAGCGCCGTGCCGAGGAAGAAGAGAAGGCTGCCGAGCGCCGTGCTAAGCGTGAGCACTATTACGGCACCGACGGCAAGAGCGCTAAATATAAGCGTCGTCCGCACATATATATATTCCGTCAGGAAGACCTCGACAACGACGACGTTATATCATCTGTTGAGTCGACGCCTACATACAAGCGCACCCGTCAGGAACTGGAGGAGATACGCAACCAGTCGATGGGACAGGTTAAGAAGGCCGAAAACGAGGACAACAAAATACAGGGAACAATAAAGTTTGGATGATTGCTAATTTATAATTCACAATTCATAATTCATAATTAGCTGACGCTGAACTTCGTTTCATAATTTATAATTCTTAATTCATAATTAAAATGTTATTTGATCAGATAAGCAATGATATAAAGGAGGCCATGAAGGCCCGCGACAAGGTGCGTCTTGAAACCTTGCGCAACATCAAGAAAGTGTTTATTGAGGCAAAGACAGCTCCGGGAGCCAACGACACTCTCGAGGATGCCGACGCCATGAAGATTCTTGCCAAGCTGGCTAAGCAGGGCAAGGAGTCGGCTGCCACATACGTGCAGCAGAACCGTCAGGACCTTGCAGACGAGGAGCTGGCACAGGTGGCTGTAATCGAAGGTTATCTGCCGAAGGCTATGACAGAAGAGGAAATCGAGGCAGCCGTTAAGGAAATAATTGCACAGACAGGTGCCCAGGGCATGAAAGACATGGGCAAGGTTATGGGCGTTGCCTCTAAACAGATGGCTGGTCGTGCCGACGGCCGCGTTATTTCCGGCATCGTAAAGAAACTGCTTGCCTAAGCATTTTCTTTCTTATATAAAATGATAATCAGCCTGAACGGACTAAAAAGGTCTGCTCAGGCTGATTTGTTTTTTGATGTGCCGGCAACAGAACTTTGTCTCCATCTGCACAAAATGTTGTATAGAGTCTAACGTTAATAGCAGAACACACGGCTCAAACTCCTTTAACTCCTCTAACTCCTTTAACTCCTTTAACTACTTTATAAAGAAAACTCGTCACTCGTCACAATCGTGTATAATGCATTGAATTTCAATAACTTATGATGTGACGAGTTGATTTCTTAACTCGTCACGCCCGTCATGCTAACGTTAGCCGTGATGAGTAGGTTAGGCAACTCGTCACATCTTAACATCTTGACAGACAGCTTGTTACGCGCGATTGTGACGAGTGATGAGTTTTTTATAAACTAAAATTGATAAATGATCCATGCGTATCAGTATGCAATTAAAGTCAACCATTATCAGTAATACGTCCGGTTTTGGTCAACCTTAATAAGTAAATAAATCTATATCTTTATTTCCGTATCTTTAAAAGGTGCCCTTTTGCGTTCTAAAAGGCCACGTTTCAGCATGCAAAAGCATACCTTTTGCATCATCGTTTGCCGTGTTTTGTAAGTTCAGTATGATAAGTCCTGCTGATAAAATTCTCAATTCTCCATTCTCAATTCACCATTTTGATTTGCTTTTTCAGCCTGTATTTGATAGTTCTCAGTGCTCCCGGTGTCACAGCCATAATGCGCTGAATGTCCTTGTCGCTGAAACCTATGGTTATCAGCGAGAGTGCAAACAGACTGTTGGTTGTCAGCTTGCCGTATCTGCTTTCAGCCTCTTTTGCCTTTTCGGCATATTCAATTCTGAAGTATTCGATGAATGCCTCAAAGTCGTCCTTGCTCCATTTTATGGTTGTTCCTCCGTCGGCAATCTCTTTGTGCAGCCTTTTTCCGCGGCTCACTGTTTCAGCCTCATTCTTCCTGATGTCTTCAATTTTCTTTTTCAGTTTCTTTATTTCTTTGTCCCTGTCCTTACCCGATGCCGCCATGCTCTCCATTTGCTGCGTGTACATCTCAATCTTCTCCCTGTCTTCCTCCATCAGGTTTCTTGCCCGGCTCATCTTCTTTCTGTGGTATACGGCGGCAGCTATGATGATAATTGCGAGCGCAGCAATGGCAGTGGCTGCAGTCGGCATCCATTGTCCGGCATTCTTCACGGCTTCGTCTTTCTCGATGTTCTCTTGTAGTGCAAGCATGTCTTCTGTATGTTGTCTTGCCTTCATACTGTCTTCAGCCGCCTTGCTTCTTTCCGCCAGCTCCATGGCTTCCTTATATTCGCCCTGCTCCTTCTTTACGTCAGACATCCACGCCAGCACTTCAGCCTTGATGTCGAAGTCGCCGTCGGCTACTGCCTTTTCGCATAGTTTCCATGCCTCGGCTTTTCGTCCCTTTTCCATGTATATCACTCCGAGTATATAGTTAGCCCTTGCCGTAGGCTTGGCTTTTATGGACATTAATATATATTTCTCGGCAGAGTCTGGCTTGTTGGAATTACAATAATAGGCACTGGCGTTAGCATAGAAGTCGGCTTTAAGTGGCTTGGATAAAAACTTGGTATAGTTTAATGCTCCTGTTATATAATAATCGGAACTATCAAGTATCCCAAGTTCGTCATAAATAGCGGCAAGTCTGTTCATGTCTTCTATAATCCATGATTTTCTGTTTAGTTTTTTTGAGTGTTGAAGTGCTGTGTTTGCATATTTTAAAGCAGTATTAAAATTTCCTGTTTTTGCATTTACTATAGAAAGTTGTTCTTCTATGTGGTGTATAAGAATTAAACTTTTTGATTTTTTTGCGTGCACCTCTCCTGCTTTTAAGAGTTTTATCGCTTTTTTTATATTCCTTACCTTAGATAATATTGCACCATTGTAATAATAAGCTTTAGCGAGTTTTTCTGCATCATAATGTTTTGTGTAAAATTTGATACATTCATTAAGTGTAGAGTCGGGGATAGGTCTTTGGTAAAGTACAAGTTGCGCTTGTGTTGTTAAAAGCTTGTAATATGCTTTGTCGCTTTCGTCCTTTAGATTCTCAGCATTGATGCTTTTAAGTACTTTCATTGCCGAATCGTTTTTTGTATGATGCAGCAATGTATCTGCCAAAATGAGTTTTTTGTGTATTTCGTTGTTGTAATTGCAGCTGCAAAGGATAAGTACTATTGCAATAGAAAATAATAAAAGCCTTTTCATTAATGTCTTGTTTTTTGTTGTTTCAAAGTTAATCAATTTATGTTGAAAAGCATGTGCATTTATGAGGTTTTTTATCCTTGTGCTTATTTAAAACGTCACAATTTTCGTTGTGATGAGATACTTTGATGTGATATAAGTGCTTGTAATATAATGATTTAAGCTTGTTTTGCGATTGTGACACTGCTGAAAAATAATCGTATCAAAATTTGGGGATATTTAAATGATAGTTTAATTTTGAGAATGGAAAATAAATAAAATTATTAAAGATATGAAAAAAATATGGTTCATCCGACATTTCGAGTGATAAATTATGTCTAAAAA
>ULQW01035252.1_pt1 | contig 13500 bp, 10 predicted proteins | sample 1954921 | NCBI WGS metagenome assembly ULQW01 (sample SAMEA4835666, study PRJEB28245) | human gut metagenome | biome: gut microbiome; material: fecal sample | place: Denmark | collected 2008
CCAGAAAATAAAAGTCCTTAAATTTGCGGAAGGTTCTGGTGTTACGTGGATAGGCGACCATGCCTTTAGGTCTTGCTCAAATCTAAAGACTATAGAGAATATACCGTCCGAATTGAACGATATACAGGGCTGGTGTTTTGAGGGTACTGCCTTAGAGACAGTTGATTTATCGAAGACCAATGTAACCATTATGAAGGATGGTGTGTTCTTTAACAATACTTCTCTGACTTCTATACAGCTGCCTAATAAACTTGAGTACTTTTGGGATAGTGCCTTTAATGGTTGCACCTCTCTTAATACTATAGTTATGCCTTCAACTGTTAAGGCCATATACAACTATGTGTTCCAGGGTTGTACCTCTCTGTCTAATGTTACATTGAATGAGGGTTGCACAACATTGGGACATCACGTGTTTAAGAACAGTTCTTTAGCTGCAGTTACATTCCCTATGACATTGGGTAGTATTGGTGAGTATGCGTTTGAGGGTACCAAATTGGAGACAGTTGACTTGTCGAATACACAGATAAAAAAACTCCCTAATGGCAGTTTCTATAATTGTGAAAAGCTTAATGATGTCAAGTTGCCAATAGAATTGACTGATATAGGCGAACGTGCTTTTTACAAATCAGCCATTGCTTCTATAACGTTTCCTTCCTCTTTGCAGAAGATTGACGCTTGGGCATTCCAAAATACGCAGTTGACAAATGTTGTAATACCAACAAGCACGCGTCATATCGGAGACGGAGCGTTTGATTCTAACAACAACTTAAATACTGTTTTTATAAATGGTCGTGAGTGTTATTTGGCAGTTGATGCATTTGCTAATTGTGGTAACCTTAAAGATGTTTATATTACATCTAATGTTGAACCTGATGCAAAACGTTATGGTTACCCATTCAAGAGTAATTCAGCAGATCTAACAGTGCATGTAGTGCCAAATTATCTTGATACTTTCACGAAGCTTGTAACTTGTAACGCCCCGAAATTTGACTCCAACTTCTCCATTACTCTCGGCAAGGAGTGGACAACATTAACCAGTGCATACAATCTCGACTTCTCTAATGTTGAAGGAGGCTTGACAGCTTATACCGCTAAGTACAATGAGAAAAAAGATGCGGTTGCTCTTACACCGGTTAAGAAAGTGAAGGCACATACGGGTCTTATCCTTAAGGGCGAAGCAGGCAAAACCTACACATTGCATATCCTTCCTTCGAATGAAACCGGGCTTGATGCAACAGACAACCAGCTTGTTGATTGTGTTGATGCTATTTGGTCTACAGGCCGCGATAAAGACTACTTCTTGTCTAATGGTGAATTCGTGAAGTCGGATCACAATGGTTGGGCACTTCCAGGCAAGAGCTACTTGTTTATTAATGGTGGTCGTGGCAATGGAAGCAATAGTCCATTGCGCGTCTACGTTGACAACACCGCTACTGCAATCGACGGCATCACCAACAACCCAGTTGTAAAGGATGAGGCTTACTACAACCTCCAGGGTGTTAAGGTGCAGCGTCCACAGCACGGCGTGTTCATCCACAACGGCAAGAAGGTTGTGCTTAAGTAATGCGGACCGATAAGGTCCTTAGTGAAAGGTATACATATATACGATATATAACTTAAAATAAAAGAAAAATATGAAGAAGACATATCAAACACCGGTTATCACTGCAATCGACATTGCTGTTGAGAGCCAGATACTCGCTGCAAGCTCCTCCCTTGGCTTCGGCGATGGCTCGATAACTGATCCAGGTAAGGCAGATGCTCCCGGAATGGGATACATCATGGACGACGAGGAGGAAGAAGACGACGGTTCGTACTGGAAGTAATCTAAATGAGGGTGTGTCAAAACTCAAACAATTTGGGCTTTCAGCCCGCATTGTTTGAGTTTTGACACACCCTCTCCGCGTTATGGGATTGAAGATATAATATGCTACCTTCCAAATTTTAATTCTAAGTCATAAGGTATACAGCCACCATCGCAGGTTATTCTCTCATGTATGCCTTTACTATGCAACTTTTGAGAATATATAGAAACCATATAATAACCATTGGGTAGCTTTATTTCTCTATAGCTGTTTTTCGGAATATCAATTTTTCCTTTAGCAAATGTTCCATCGTAATGGAAATCAATTTTATATACAGAACGGTTATATATTGCGATGGTAGTTGTGCCAGAAAAGTTAGAAGTTATTTTCCTATCGCGTCCCTCACATTTTGAGTATGCCTCGTCTAAAATAAATTTTCGAGCAGACTCTTCATGAATACCCTTAGGATAACGCTCTAAGTAGACATGAGACAATGTAATTGAATCTAGCAACATTACACGTCTCCATGCACTGTCATCATCTTTCCACTTATTAAATTCAGAATCAAGTATGTTTGTAGGTGCATTATCAAGAAAGTCTTGAATATTTATCTTTTTGGAAAGAGATTTCCATGCCGATTCATCTTTAGAGTTCTCAATATCCTTATATAATGCCGCTATTTCAGATTCCGTACAATTCTTAATATTTATAATAAATGGAATGTTGAACTCACGATATTCATCAAGAAATTCACAACGTGAGGTCAATGAGTTGTCATAAAATTTATTGAAAATTATTTCAACTGCTTCTTCTTTTTCCTTATTAGTTAAGTCTGAAAATGCGGTACTTATAGATAATAAAGAAAAACGATCTAATTCAGATTTAGAGGACTCTCTTTCTATAATACGTTCAAATCTAATTAAATTCTTTTTTGATTGGGCAAAGTCTCTTATAAAATAACCACATAAGGGGGCAATAACAACAAGTACAATTACCAACAAGGTATTGCGCCACTCTTCTTTCTTAGAGAATAATTCATACGTGCATAAACCACGAATTATTCCAAGGATAACCACTAAATAAAGTAGTAGTCCGATAAAGTTAAGAACCGAATAAAGGAAATCCATATAATTATCCGTGTATCAAGAAAATAAGTAAACATATGATTGCGTCAATAACAATAAACCAAAGGCAAAACATACCACAACCATTGCCGTTTTCAACTTTATATAATCGACCACTAACATGTTGTGGAGTAATACAGCCCATAAATTTAATTCCGTCAGTGACTGCGCGTTGCGTTCGTGATTGATTCAAACGGTGCTCAATCTCCGCCAAACGTATAGTCATTAACCTATAAGAGAGATTTTCGTTGCTATCCCTGAAATAATTGGAAAGGCCTTTGTTAAGAGCTACTTGCTCAAGTCGGTCTCGTTGAAAATTAAATCCATCAGATAAAGAATTAATCTTTTTTTGAGGATTATTTTTGAAATATTCTGAAAGAATATCACACTTCATTTTGAGTTGTTTATATTCTTCAGATAATTGTCTTTGTTCTTCTTCGTATGACATGATTTACTCGTAATGACAATGAATTATGGAAACCTTAAAAGTTTCCTTAAATTAGCAGACTTGTTATTTTCACAAGAAAGCAAGTCGTTGGATAACAATAAATTGTCCAATGCTTGCATATGTCAGGGAATTCACTTACCTTAGTGCTTCTTAAAACTCAAATAAAGAATATCTGACATATGGCAAAGGTAAACATAAAATCTGAGAAACTCACTCCTTTCGGAGGAATTTATTACACAAGCAAGGTTTTCTATGCGCTTTCACTTGACAAAGTCATCAACGGCACTCTTGGTGTTCGCAGTTCTACCTACAACAGCTACCAGTGGGACGAGATACTGTCAGCCATGTCTGACGTCAGTCTCATCCGTGTTCACCAGCTTATCGCCTACGTCTAGAATCAAGAAGTTTGTCTTCCACTTAACCGCCGTATGCGCCAAATGGACAAGGACGGCAAGAAGATGGTAGCTGAATTTGTATACCGACATACCGTATGACAAACTTTCTTTTGGATAGCCCCGTTTTTTTCGAGGCTTTTGAATCTCAATCCCCAATGGGGAAAGGGGCGTTGTACCCTAATTTGAACGTCTTTGGATTTTTATCGTGCAGATATGCGTATGCGCACGATAAAAATCTAAAGAATTTACGGAAGGACCTTGTCTGCTAATTTAAGGTGTATTGTGTTCATATAATTGTTGTTTTCTTCTTATATTTATGAGATGGTTTATTTCTCAGGTATCACCTCAAAGAGTTGTTCAAGCACTTTTGCCAAAGCATTGTATGTTTTCAGATACTTGAAGTGCTCCAAGGATGGAATCTGTATCAATCTTTCGTTATCTCCTACATAGGAGCTATCTTCTAGAACCTCTAACAGTTCCTTAGCATATTTCTTCGTCTGACATTCTATTTGAATCCAAATCTCATGATGCTGACAGAAGCCAACCCAAATAGAGCATTTTTGCCTCTCTTGTTTGAGCCAGATTTCATTACCGAAGCAGTCTTTATACTGCTTGAACATATCTGCCTGGTTTACGTCATTGAAAGAGAAACCGTAGTTCTCAGCAATTTTGCATGCTGTCTTTGCTCTTTCTGTATCAAGAGCTACCTTGTCATACTGTTTTCTAGGAATAGCAAACATTATATGTCCCTCGTACTCGTACACACGGAATACAGATTTATTTTTTTCTTTATTAGCTATCCAATCATAAAGTTTTATATCTTTTCGGAGTCTATTTACTGCCATATCACAGTATTCATCACAGCCACCATTCTTTGATACGAGCTCTTTTTCTTCATCAATATATTCACGAAGCCTGTTTTTAACAGAAAATTCATCGCTTTGATCAAGCAATTCTGCAAACATAACTCGTACGCCATCATGTGAAGCGAGTATATTTTTTAAATATTTGTTTGTTTCAGAGCGTTCGGTTATATATTTTTCGTCTAGGTCATTCCAAGAGTTGAACTGACTAACTATAGCTCGAATCAATAAATGGTCTTTTCGATATGTTACAGAAATACCACTTTCGTCAAACATATCTTTTGCCAATTGATATCGATGCTGATATTTTTCTATTGATAAGCCAGGCTCATAAAAGAACAACACCATACCCTTAAAGAAAGGATGCTTTTCTGCTATAGTGAATGTATCAAGCCAAATTCTATCTTCGGCGATACGTTTTGCCTTTTCAACTTCCTCTACTAAAGCTCTGATTTCTCGATCCTCACTATTGTCTTCTTTCCATTTGGCCAAGGCTTCATAGAAAGGAACTCGTTCAGCGGCTTTACGTGCTGTATAGTGGATTACAGCAGAGAATTTTCTTATCAATGATGATACAGGTGTCAAACTGTCAATATTGGTATTCTCTACGATATTCCATACTACTCGCATCCACTGTTTAAAGGCATCGACATCAAAAGTTTCGTATGCTTCAATGAACTCTATAACCGCACCAAACACGATGAGTTTGGTGTGTGTCATCTTGGAAGACAAGTTGTTATAAAAGTCATCACCATCTTCAGGATTCTTCTTTTCCCAAAGTGGTAGCATCGAATTATAGATGAGTTTTCTATCATCCTTAAGGTCGTACTCGTAGAATGCGTCCAACACTTTATCCAGAGTACAAACATACTCAGGGTGTTCATTAAGCAAATGCTCAAATTCTTGGAATCCAAGATACTCATTTACTTCATTTCTATTTTCGGCATCTGTGTAGATCTGACGCAAGATTTGGTCTTGACGCATGTCTCTGTCCGAAACGACATCTTTTGTTGCAACGATATATTTGCAAGCAAAGAAACGTGAGAAGAAACTCATGTATGCTGCGTCGAAGTTCTCGAATCCTTTCTTCCAGAAAATGTCAATCCACTTAGCGTCAATCTTTACTGCAAAGTTGAAGTCAAATCCAACAACATCTTCACTTTCTTTCTTATACAGAGGTGCAGTTGCTTTGTATGGCGCATATTCCTTATTGTTGATGAAGTTGATAAGATCTGCTTTGAAATTCTCAAACGGGCTTAACTGTAAGCCACGTGCATTCATCTTGATGTACAATTCCTCTGAAAGATTGAAATAGCCAAGTGACTTTACATAGAATTGTATGTTTCCGAGTTTCTTGTAAAGTTCATGATTGTCCTGATTATTGTACTTCTCATGGATAGCATCAAGCATCGTGAGCATTGCGCAAATTGTGCTATCTCTGTCGAATGACTTGAAATACCACTTTGCTTTTGTTATTGCCTTAGATGGTTCTGATTTTAGATCAACACGATACGAAGCCAGTCGTTGACAAAATACAGTAGATGTAGAACGAGTTTCATATACGAATCGACCGAGGGCATCTCGAATTTCTGTATCTACTTCATTGCCTTCTGAAAGTTCACGATTTGCCACATACCAGTAGAGAAGGAATAGGGTGGTCATACGTTGCTGGCCATCCAAAAGCTCCATCACATAGCTGTCGTTAGCCGGACGTACAATGCCATAGATGAAGTTAAAGTCAAAAATTTCATCCGTCTGGAAATTCTCAAACATCTCTTTCAAGAGAGTGTTGCGCACATAGGTACACACTCCATCTTGTCGTCCCTGAGCGTATGGACGCTGAATTTTAGGGATAACAATCTGGTTGATTTTAACCTTTGTGTCTTTATTGAGGTCAAGATTCTTCTTATAGATGTCTAAAAATGTGTATCTCTTGCTCATTGTTCATCCTCCTTGTTTATATAATCTTTGAGAGACTCGTATATGTATTTATGGTATGCTTCCATATCATCTTTTGTCCAAAGTGAACGGTTCGTTCCTCTTTCATCGAAGAATTTTGCAAAGATGTACTGTGTGGCGATTGGCACAAATACACCTTGCTTTATGCGCTCAATGATGATTCGTCTCTTAGTACAGAACAAGCTGTTGCCATACATTCTGTTAGTGGCAGCATCAAGAAGGGTTAGATTACCGATGGTATTCTTGATTTCATCATCAGCGTCCACCTCTTGAGCGTTTTTCTTGAGAATGTTTATTGCGTCATCCAACGCATTATCTTCCAGCTTCTGACTTATTAGCTTAACCTCTTTTTCTGTCAATTCATCCTTGCGGTCATCCATAGAGGTTTCAATCCATTCTCGCTTTTCAGAATCCTTCTTCAATGCATTAGTATGGAATGAGTCTATATGCTCAATATCCCAGTTTTGAGCACTGAGAACGTCGAAAGGGAACTTATACACGTCCGATTCCGACTCCAGTTTCTGATTCTGCTCATTCAACAGGTGAATGTTAAGAGTCAACAATAGTTTATAGATAGTATCTCGACCCTTATCGTATGTATTGAGAATTTGTTTATTGTCGGTATTAACTTTCGCACCGCGCAGATGGTATGAGATACGTTCTTTTAAGTATGCCTCAAAATCGTTGCGAGTTGATGTTTCTGGCATGTACTCAAAATGCAGTACGAGTCGGCATAAATCCTCTCCACACTGACTGAGCAAGCCAATGTAGTTGTATATTGAAGGGGAACAAAACCAATCATCAAGCGTTCTGAACAGTTCCATGACTTCATCCCATGCTACCGAAACTTCATGTTGAAGGTCTTCGGCGATTTTTCCCTCAAAGCGGTTATAGTAGAATCGGAAGATTTCGCTCTGCCTTGTGTCCATCAACTGGGCATCAATCTCCTTGATTTTACTATCCCATTCTTCTTCCGGTATCTCTTTCAGGGCATTTTTCTTATATATGAGGTTGAACAGAAGGTCAATGCGGTTAGGTATATCAAAACTTTTCTTCTGGAGGAAATACCAGAAGTTGTTGGAATGCAGAGTGTTCTCGATAAATTCCCATTCCAAAGCCAGTTCCGATTGCTTGATATACTTGTCGCCGGCGGTGAAATTCTTCTTTAACAAGAACAAGCCTTTGATAAGCTCAGCATCGGTCAGTCGAATTTTGCCTGTGTTGATCTTCTGGAACTCTTTGATATTGCTCTTTTCTTTTGCTTCTGCTATCTCATACCACAACACTTGTACTGAGCCGCCCTTGGTGTCGCACATGCCATTGAGAAGTTTGAAGAAAGATGTGCGGATATTATCAAGGCTGCCACCAAGCTGATATCGAACATTGATAGTTTTGCCATCGGTCTTTATCCATTCTCCTATGTACTTGAAGGCATTCGCCATGTGGAAATAATCTACGTTGTCTTTCAACAAGTTCTCGTCGCTATCCTTTATGGTTTTCATTGACAAGCCTTCCAAGAATTGTTCCGAGCCATCACGAGTAGCATAACATATATGGTATAGCTCTTTACCGTCTTCCTCTTCCTTCAATGTTTCTGCATCCCATCCTTTCTGATCAAGAAGGTATTTGTACAGCAAGAAAATGGTGGTCAATCGTTGCTGGCCATCAATTATTTCCCACACGCCATGTTGCCGAATACTATCATTGTATTCAGCTCCAAACATAGACTTCAATTTATCTTCATCGGTTATAGGACGAGCAATCACTGGCTGAAGACAATAGAACTGATCCTGCTTCTTTTCTTTCCCTTCATTTGCAAAGTCATTGGCGAAACACAGAAGATCACGCAAGAGGTCACCCACCTGCTTCTCTGTCCATCTATATCCTCTTTGATATGAAGGTATGTAGAAATACCTTCCATCGAGAAGTTCGCCTATAGCATATTGGCTAATTGAATTATCCATTTTCTTTACTGTTTGTATCTATGTTCTATTCGTACATGAATTTATCAGTTTTGTAATCTTCAACTATATTACTCATAATCAAGTTGAGAACCCTTTCCATTTCTCCTTAAATTAGCAGACTTGTTATTTTCACAAGAAAGCAAGCCATTGGATAACAATAAATTACCCAACGATTGCGTATGTCAGGGAATTCACTTACCGAAGTGCTGCTGAAACTCAAACAAAGAATATCTGACATATGGCAAAGGTACACACAAAATCTGAGAAAATCACTCCTTTCGGAGGTATTTATTACGCATGCAAGGCTTTTTATGCGCTTTCACTTGACAAAGTCATCAACGGCACTCTTGGTGTCCGCAGTTCTACCTACAACGGCTACCAGTGGGACGAGATAATGTCAGCCATGTCTGACGTGTTCCTCTGTGGCGGCGACTGCGTGGAAGATGTCAACAGAAGCGAGTGCCACCTGCGGGAATCACCTGAAATCCGGATACCAACGAGCTATACAATCGGGCGTGCCATAAAGGAACTCCTATGAAGACATGGAATACAAGTCTTCGTCAGGCAATGTGTTTAGATTCAATACCAACCCAAGACTCAATGACCTTCTGATGAAACTCAACATGAAGATGGGACTGTTCAAATCCGGACAAACTGTCAAGGGCTTTTTCTTTTGGATAGATTCATTTTTTCGAGGCTTATCACTTATTCTATTTTCTCAAACCCCTCAACCAACCCCGAAATAACTCTTCTCGCACGTTGCCACTTAGAGCTACTTGACACAGCAAACTTTTTGTGGTTGATAGTGATAAACGAATCTACCCTTTGGGCTGGGTCGTACTTGTATTCTCGACCAGAGAAATGATTTACAGCACGCAGGAAAGTGGCGAAAGAGGTCTTTGAATCAAGGTGGTTGGTGCGCAAAAGTGCAGCCTTGATGTAAGCAGTCTCGTATTCATGCTCCATGTTGTTTAGGGCAACTAAGATGGTTTCTTTCAATGCTGTCTTATTTTCTGCTATTAGGATATCATCAAGACTTCGTTCTTCTTGCTGAATGATTCTGCGTCCATGCTTCCCTTTCGTATTGGCAAGAGCATTCTTTATGGCCTGCCGAAATTCTAAGCCCTCTATTTCCTTACTTTGTTTTGTCCATTCTGCTTTCTTGTCAAGACCTTGCGTAACGCTGGTTTCCACAAGATTTACTATAATTGTTTTGACACTTTCACGCACGATGGAAAGTTGTTTGTCGTTAAGACTTACTTTGCTCAATACCGTAGCACTCTTGGGTAGTCCATGGTCAAAGCAGATATAATAGAGCGTACACATCAGCAATGTATTTCGTTTCTCAAAGATTTCTTCACGAAGACGGAAATACATTTCTGGGAGAGCATGAATGGCAGACAGCATTATTCGCTTTGATATTGTTGCAAGTTCTTCCGCTGTATGCCCTTTGCTAAAATTGAATACAGCCATTTGTACGAGGGAAGGCAACGAATCCCAAAACTCTTTAGCTGAGACATAAGGGATATAAAGATGCTCGTCATCTTCCTCACTCATATCCTTGTCAACAAGACCATATTCCCTTATCAAGATTAGGTCTTCGTTTGTTTCATTCTTATCTCTACCAATAACTTCGGAATAGAAACCCAATCGCAGATAGCCAGTGAAAGCCATCATTTCATCGACAACACGTATAGCCACGGCTGTCTTTTCTTCATCTGACAGAATGGTATCTGTGTTGGACACAAATAGTTTCCGACACTCAATAAGCACGGATGTAGGCACATATTTCGCAGCCATTTTGAATATGCGTTCAATTTGGCTGAAATCGTTACGCATCATCTTCATCATATCCAATGAGAAGCGTGAGTAATCCTCTTGGTGTTCTTGCTTCCAAAAATGCACTTTGTCAAGCGCATCCCTCATGGCGTTCTTTTTGAAATTTCTTATCTCCATCTGCTATGTTACTGCTATTAGGTGGCAATTTGAGAAAACGTTTCATTCACCCAACTGCTTCAACAAGAAATCTTCCAAGGTCTTTCTGTCTGGCAACTGGAGCATATAGGTGGAAACAAAGAGTTGGTTATCCATGCCAGCAAGGGCATACTCCACCATTTTCTTTCCCTTTCGTGTACATAGCAAAATGCCGACAGGTGGGTTATCACCAGGCTGCATCTCGTTCTCCTTATGGTAGGACACATACGCATTGAGTTGTCCAAGATTCTCATGCGAAAACTCCTCGTTCTTCAATTCGATGATAACACCACAATGCAGAATGCGATTGTAGAACACAAGGTCGGGGTAATAATACTCGTCATCGATAATGATGCGCTTTTGGCGAGCCTCAAAACAAAAGCCTTTGCCCAATTCGAGGATAAACTCTTGCAGATGGGTGATTAGCGCATCCTCCAAATCATGTTCGTCCACTATTTCCTGCGCCTTCAATCCTAAAAACTCAAAGGTGAAAGGTTGGCGAATTTGCAACGCAGCAGAGTCATGTCCTTGCACAGAGGGCAGGGAAAGCATTTTCTCTGGGTTGTCACTAATACCTGTACGGAAATAGAGGTTGGTGCTAATCTGACGGCGAAGTTCGCGAACTGACCATGTACACTTGATGCATTCCTGCTCGTAGAAGTAACGTGCAAGAGGGTCATCCACGCTCATAATCTCTCGTATATGAGAAAAAGACAAGCGTGAGACTATCATTTCTGGTAGTGTCTGAAAATTATGCGACACTGTCGCACAATTTGTATTAGACTGGGCATCAGCAGATTTATCCATCAAAGGAATACGATTCCCTGATTTATTCGACAACGTTGAATAAATTTTATTTGGAACGAATAGCCCTTCCATTTGTGGGTATAAGTTGTAGAAGTTTCGAGAAGTCTGGAACAAAGTAACATTGAGTCCTTTTCTATTCACCTGTTCCTCTAACTTTTTCAGCAATTGCGTTCCGTACTCAGCCCGATCTTTGCCGTGTTGTTCAAACTCCACGATGTAATAACCAATGAGCCAGTTGCGCATGGTCTGCATACGGTTGATAGCCCTTACAGCCGATGACTGGGCTGCATCATGGGTCGTTTGAATGATGGATGCCAAGTCGCTGAAAGAGTGAAACGTGTTGCTCCAATCCTCAAAAGGAAGTTCCATCCCTTCGTGAGTGTATGTTGATATTTCGTTTGCCATGTTATACCTTTATATATTGAATGTGATTATTTTTTCGTCAAAAGTTTCAGAAGCATTGCTGTTTTCTGTTCTTCCGTCATATTGTTGATTTCCTCCTCCGTTATCTTTGGCTCCAAGTCAAGGAGTTTGCTATTATATTCAAATTGCGTCTCCAAAGGATACTGGGCAATATACCTATCTGTTATCGAATGATTGGTTGAATGTCCCATACTTTCGGATATGTATCTCTGTTCCACACGTGCATGGGAAAGATTTGTTCCGTATGAATGTCTACACCATGTTCCCGATGGGCGCACCTCCCAATGAAGCACATCTTGGCAAATCTTGATGATTCTGTCCTGCACATTGGAGTTCTCTTGTGAGATTCGTTTGCGCTTATCAGCTTTCAGTGTTGCACCTTGCAGAATATCAGGAAAAACAAAGCCATTGAGCGTTGGCTCAGCAGCAATCTCGTCAAGAATCCGCTGGAGAGGCTTTATTATGGGAATAATCACCTCAGAACCACCTTCCGTGCGATTTGTGGTCTTCACTCTTTTAAACTTGAAGGCTTTTCTACCAGTGTCGAAATAATATTGAGAATAAGTCAATTCGCCAGCATCGGCAAGATTAAAGCCATTACACAGATATTGGGCAAGGAACAATCCCAATGAATAATGCGCCTTTTCCGCATATCCACTTTTCCAAGTATCGGGATAACGTTTCTCAATGAACACTCGATACAATTCGGTCATTTGTTCTACTGTCAGATAGCAATGCTTTCTCGACTCTCCAACAGGAATAGACACCAATTTCTTCTTCTGGATATTGGAGAAGGGGTATTCTTGATTGGTGAGGTAACCCATAGACACGCACTCATTCCAAACGGCCCGACAAGAACGAAGGTATATTCCACGCGTAGTGTTGCTAATTTTGCCGACAATGTTGCCTGCTTCGTCCTTTACGCCATTCATCATGCCATTGTTCCAATATTCTATGTCTTCTTTGTCGACCTTGAAGCCAACGACAGGTCTATCCCACATAATTTTCAGAAAGGACTTCAAGGCACACTCGTATGATTCTGCGGTGGTGCAACGCTCACCATTATTATCCGTGAGATAGAAATTGATCTTTTTCTCCCAAACGCCTATGAATGACGTTTCCTTTGTGGAATCCACTCCTGTAACAACAACCTTGATACGTTCGAGCGACAGACTATTGCCCAAACGTTCTATCATCTCGGTCTGAGCATCGAAGATGGTATCAAACTCCATCTTCTTTTCATAGAGTTCCGAGCGAACAGCCTTTGCACTCAGTGTGCAAATTTTCGCAAAATCCTCCTCTGTGAACTCACCAGCAACAAAACTATACCATGATTTTCGATCTATGGTATAGCGCATTGCAACAGGAAGCGTATCCCTATCTTTCTTAGGGTGACGCTTGTCGAGAATAAGGGCGTAGGTACAACTTCCATACCTTGCACTCTTGTAAGTAGTATCCAGTTTCTTTGCCATTTTGCCAATAGTCTGTAGGTCCCAACTTGCCAATCATCCCGAATTTCGGAAAACAATGGGAAAACAAGTTCCCTAATATCCCTCCCAAACGCCCTATATTCCTATGCTTTTCGGGAAAACAATGGGAAAACACAGACGTTTTGATATAGGATTTCTTGGCATATCATAAACTGCCACAAAATTAGCAAAACGTTGTGTATCAACGAAATTTATCAATATAAAAAATTATAAAATATCATTCTCTCAGACTCATAATCTGGAGGTCC
>ULQW01037853.1_pt1 | contig 13245 bp, 8 predicted proteins | sample 1954921 | NCBI WGS metagenome assembly ULQW01 (sample SAMEA4835666, study PRJEB28245) | human gut metagenome | biome: gut microbiome; material: fecal sample | place: Denmark | collected 2008
TCTATGGAGACCTCGACGTGAGCGTCATCGACGAGCTGCCGCCGGGACGCAAGCCCATCGTTACCCTACATAAATATGACAACCAGCTCACCTCGCTCTACCAAGGGATCCGCAAGCAGATCCAGCAGGGACGCCAGGCCTATATCGTCTTCCCCGTCATCAAGGAGAGCGAGAAGAAGGACCTGAAAGACTTGGAGAGTGGTTTCGAGGCGCTGAAGGAGGTGTTTCCCGACCTTTGGCTGAGTAAGGTGCACGGCAAAATGAAGTCGAAGGAAAAAGAGGAGGAGATGCGACGCTTCGTTAGTGGCGAGACGCAGATCCTGGTGGCCACTACCGTGATAGAGGTGGGGGTCAACGTGCCCAACGCTTCGGTGATGGTGATCCTCGACGCCCAACGCTTCGGCCTCTCCCAGCTCCATCAGCTCCGCGGGCGCGTGGGACGAGGCGCAAAGCAAAGTTTTTGCATCTTGGTGACGAAGTATGAGCTCTCGCGAGAGACGCGGAAGCGCATCGACATCATGTGTGAGACCAACGATGGGTTTGAGATAGCGGAGGCCGACCTCAAACTGCGTGGTCCGGGCGACCTGGAGGGAACGCAGCAGAGTGGCATGGCCTTCGACCTGAAGATAGCTGATATCGCGCGGGACGGACAACTGGTGCAGATGGCGCGGGAGCAGGCGCAAAAGATCATTGATGCCGACCCCACCTGTGACCGGCCAGAATATGCCATGTTGTGGGAAAGGCTGCGGGCGCTGAGGAAAACCAACATCAACTGGGCGGCTATTTCGTGACCCCTTTTCAAGGGGACTGGGGGTGGAAAAAGAATGGATTTTAGAATATTAAAAACTGTTCATGACCTACTTTTGACTGTTAAAAACTTTATAAAATCGGTTTCCGCCGTAACCTTTTTGAAATCTTTTTGTTACCTTTGCAATCGTGCTTTTGAGTTTTAGAGAAGGCATTTCTCGCCTTCCCTTGTCTTTTTGGAATAGAACTTCGTCTTTTCCTTGCACAATCATTACAGAATAATGACAAAAATAGAAAATGAATTTTAGAAAGATAGTACGGACATTCGCAATAGCAACAGTCATGGCATTCTCCTGCCATAACGCATCGGCTCAAGACCTGCTTGCTCGTCAAGCACCCGTCGATCGCCGTGCGGCAAGTGTTGACACAATGGTTTTCAACCGTTTGAGAATGAAAGAGAATGCACAGATGCCAGCAAGCGACTTGTACGACACGTGGAGCAACTCCCGCGTACACTTCTCTGGTGTCCTCCCCGATGAATACCGTATCGATCTCCGAGGCTTCCACATGCCGACGCCCAGTCGTGTCGTCACCAGTAATTTCGGTCGCCGTTGGGGTCGTGCTCACCAAGGTCTTGATATCAAAGTCTATATCGGCGACACCATCCGTGCCGCATGGTCGGGCAAGGTGCGCGTTGTGAAGTATGACGCCCGCGGCTATGGCAAATATGTCGTGATCCGTCACCCGAACGGTCTGGAGACCTACTACGGCCATATGTCGAAGCAGCTCGTCAGCGCCAACGAATATGTCAAGGCTGGCCAGCCTATCGGCCTGGGTGGCAACACGGGACGTTCCACGGGTTCTCACCTCCACTTTGAGACCCGCCTTTGCGGACACGCCTTGAATCCCGCACTTTTCTTCGACTTCCCCAACCAGGATATCACGGGCGACTTCTACGCCTATCATAAGAGCAATGCCGCCAGCGAGTCGGCTCGCGCTACTGCACTCCGTGGTACGGCCTCCAGCCGTGGCTATAGCCGCGAGAACATCCAGGGAGATGGCAAGGGCGCCAGCTACAACAGCCGTCGTGGGGTAAAGGCAGAGCAACAGCCCGCCAATGAGACTTCTTCCAGCAGGGAGATGCGCCCGGCACGTCCTGCCGCTACGGGAGAGATCCAGTATCACAAGGTACAGCGTGGCGAGACGCTTCAGTCGATTGCCACGGCTTGCGGAACGAGCGTTGAACTGCTCTGTAAACTCAACGGCATCGGTCCCTACACCCGCGTAAGCCCGGGTGACCTGCTGAAGTATCAGGCCAACTGATACGTCCCTGATTTCACCATGATCTAATCTCTAATAGAATCTTCCTTGCGGGCTTGCTGACAAAAGGCCGCTTTTGATAGCCCTGCAAGTTTCACGAATAGCACATCCCCTTCTCTTTGATATCTGTAAAGAGAGGGGGATGTGTCTTTTTTTATGGCTCGTCCGAAATGAAATGGTGGTTTGATGGTGTTGTTTTCAATAGGACCGGTTGAATTGGGAAAACAACCAAATCGTCCAATACAACATATTACAACGCTACCCTTGGTCGCACCTTTCTATTATATGTTTTTCCTTTATGACTATTCTTCGGCTTTGCCATCGGTCTTATCCTCGGTCTTGTCTGCGACCTTGTCCTCGGCCTTTTCTACCGCCTTGTCCTCGCTTTTGCTCTCGGCTTCAACCTCCACTTTTTCTTCGATATTTTCCTCTACATTTTTTTCTGCCGTGGCCTTTGGGCGGTTGAGGCGCATGCGGATCATCTCTTGGGTGGCGGCGATCTGGTTGGTGGCATGGCGGTATGCGCTCCGGATCTGGTAGTTATAGACCAGGCAGGTAGTGAGCATATAGAAGACCACTTGTGCCCACAGGGCGTTATACTCCACCTGGATGTCCTGGATGGTTGCCCCCATCGCGTTCATGCGGACGAAGCCGCGTATGCCGAAGGTGGAGGGGATGAGCCAGCCGATAGTCTGCCATGCGCCAGGAATGCCCTCCTTGGGCCAGCTGACGCCACTGAGGAAGAGGAAGGGAACGGAGGTGAAGACCACCAGTAGCATGATGTTCTCCCTGTAGCGGACCACACACGAGATGGTCATGCCAAAGAAGATCGTGGCGAGCAGGAAGGGGACGATGAACGCCAGGTAGTCGGAGAAATGGAGCAACTGCGTGAGGTGGAACATCCTGGGCACGCCCAGCAGGACGTAGCAGGCGAGCACCATGTAGATCATGAAGTAGCACATCGACTTGCCACAGACGATACGGAAGATGCCGTTGTAGTGGCGGCTGACGGGCACGAGGTCGCGGTAGCGGTTGTTCTCTCGTGCCGTACCGGCAGAGAGCCCGATGCCCAGTAGTAGTGTCTGCTGGAGGATCAGGACGAGCACGCCCGGCAATAGGAAGTTGCCATAGCCCCCTGTGGGGTTGAAGATCTGTACCGCATCACAGACTATGGGCTCGGTATTGATCTCCTCGTCACGTTCCGTGGTGCTCATCGACTTGGGCTTCTGTATCTCGCTATTGATCTCTGTCGCCACGGTCTGGGCAGTTTGATAGATGGCCTTATAGGTCAGCATCATGCTCATGTCGCAATAGACACTCAGGTGTGACTGTTCGCCACGCCCTATCTTTTGTTCGAAGTCGGAGGGGATGTAGAGCACGCCATTGGTAGCCTCCTTGCCAATGAGGTCATGTGCTTCCTGCAGGTTGTTGCAGTAGTAGGCCACGCGCACGTCGGGTGAGGCATCGACCCGTCGGAGCAGTTCGCGGGAGAGCTGCGAGTGGGAGTTGTCCACGACGGCTACGGGCACATCGTGTACCCTTTCGTTGTTGTAGATCCACGAGTAGAGGATCGGATAGCCCAAGGGGACGAGGATGAAGAAGATGAGGACGCCTTCGTCCTTGAAGGTGTTCTTCATCTCCAGCCACCAGATATAGCAGGTGTCATGGATGGATTCGGACATCGCATGGAGGATTCCTTTGATTCTTTTCATGCCTTTAGGGTATGTAAACGTATTCGATCATGGCCTTCTTCGTGCGGTACATCGTCAGCAGCGGGAGCAGGGCGAACAGCACCAGGGCCGCTATGTGGACGTAGCCGTCGGCGAGCGGGAAGCCCTTGAAGATGTTGAGCTGGTAGATCATCCAGTAGTGGCGAAGCGGGAAGAGGTAGGAGAGGCCCTGTATGATGGGGTCCATGGCGGCGACGGGGAAGGTGGCGCCGCAGACGCTCACCCCGAGCACGCCCCAGAGCGAACTGATACTCATCGACATGCGCAGGGAGGGCATCAGTCCGAAGATGAAGATGCCGAAGCCTTCGCTCGCCAACACCATCAGGAGCGTGAGCAGCAGGATGGAGGACAGGCCGCCAGGGTGGGGGAAGTCGAGATGGCCGAAAATATAGATCATATAGCCGAGGAAGACCGTGGTGAAGATCAGAAACTGTGGGAGAAACTTTCCCGCCAGGGCCACGACGATATGATAACCCGAGAGGCGCATCCAGTCACGCCCCCGCCCGAACTTCAATTCCGTACCGATGGAATAGACGGTAATGAGGAATATGAAGATGCCGAAGATGCCCGGCACCATGATGCTGGAGAGGTAGATGTTGTAGTTGGACCACGGGTTGCCGGTCATGTGGAGGTCGATGGTGATGGGCTGCAGAAAACTCATGATCTCCTCGCCCGACTTGCCCAGCATCTGGAGTTTCGCCTGGCCTACCGAGGCAGCCCCGAGGGCCGTGATCGTCTTGAGGTCGCGAAAGACCAGGTTGCCCGGGAGCATTATGGCCGCACTATAATAGAACGAGACGTGCGGCTGCTTGGAGGCCAGCAGGTCGGCTGTCATGCCGTCGGGAAAGAGGATGAAACCATAGATCTCGCCCCGTTGGATGGCCTTGCGCGCGTCCGCTACGCTGGGGTAATAGTCCTTGACCTTGGTCGTCTGGAAACTGTTGAGGCGGCGCACCATGGCCCTTGTCACCTCCGACCGGTCTTGGTCCACGACGCCCACGGGCAACTTTGCAGGTTGCCCCTCGTCGAGGATGGAGGTGAAAAAAAACGTCACCACGATAGGGAACACCACCATGCAGAACAGGTAGATCGGATTGCGGGCTATCTGTCCGCATTCCCGTGCCGCTACGCGCAGCGTCCACATCAGTATCTCGCCCGGTTTCATGCTTGCTTGCGATATGGAGTAATGGTCGTTATGCTTCTATATTCTGTTATGTGTCGAGGAAGGATCCTGTGTCGAGGAAGAGTCCTATGCCGGATGCCTTCGGGATGCCTTCGGGAAGGCTATCGCTTGAGGATGATGGACATGCCCGGACGCAGACCGTCGATCTTCGTCTCGGGGCGTGCCTTCACCTCGAAGGTCTTCAGGTCATACTGTCCCGTGGTCTTGGTGGCCTTCCATACGGCATAGGACCCCTGGTCCTTGATGGCATAGACCCGCATCTTGATCTGCTTGTCGAAGGCAGGGACGTAGGCAGAGAACGTGTCGCCGACCTTGAGACCTTTCAGCTGGTCCTCGCGCACGTTGAAGGTGCCCCACATGTCATCCATCATCTCGACGCTCATGATCGGACTGCCCAGGCCGACCAGTTCGCCCACCTTCGGGTAGATGGTCGATACCTCGCCATCGTGGGTGGCTATCTGTACCGTCTCGCGTAGCACGGACTTCACGACCTTCACGGCCTCCTTGGCAGCCTGCGCCTGTTGGCGTGCCGCCCGTTTCGACTCGTCGCGCGCGCCCTCCTTGGCCAGTTCCCATTGTGCCTTGGTGGCGACACATTGTGCCTCGGCCACCTGCAAGGCCGCCTGTGCCTCGTCGCGCTTCTGGGCCGATACCACGCCCTCGTTGTAGAGCCTGTTCAGACGGCCATAGGTCTTCTCGGCCACCTCCTTGGCCGCTACGGCCTGCTGGTAGATCTGGTAGGCGCTCTCCACGGTCTGGCTACGGGTGGGCGCGGAGGTGAGGTCGCTCAGGGCCGTCGTGGCATTGGCCGTGGCCTGCGCCACCTTCTCCTGGGCGTCGATCTCGGGTATCTCGAGGATGGCGAGTGTGTCGCCCTTCTTGACATGGTCGCCCTCCTTCACTTTCAGATCGACTATGCGGCCCGGCAACTTGCAGGCCACGCGGTATTCGCTGACCTCTATCGATCCCTGGATGACCTCGGGGTCTTCTTTGAAAAGGAAGTAGCCCACGAGGCCCACGATGATGACGACGGTCGTGAAGCCCAGGATGGCGAGCAGGATGTTGTTATGCTGTGATTTTGCTGACATGATAGTATATATGAGTTGTTAAAATGATTATTTGCCGATTGTTCCCATCGCCTTGTGGAGCGAGGTCTGTGCCAGTCGCACGTCGATCTCCGCGTCCAGATGCTGTGTCTGTGCCATAAGCCATGCCGTCTGTGCGCGTTGCACGTCCGTGACGGTCATCACCCCCTCCTTGAATCCCAGGTTGGCACAACGCAGGTTCTCCTCCGCGGCTGCGAGGTTCTTGCGCGACTTCTCCAGTTTGAGCGTTGCCTCCTTCAGTTGGAAGCGACTTTGCTCCACCTGGAGGTTGATCTTGCTGCGCAGGTCGCTCAACTCCAAGTTGGCGATGGTCGTCATGGTCTTGGCCGAACGGGTGCGATACTTGCTCTCTCCCCAGTTCCAGATGGGCACCTGCATGACGATACCGATATTCCATACCCCCGCAAACTTCTGCTCAAAGCCGTTGAAGACATTCGGATTGGAGACGAGGTAGCCACCCGTGAGGGCGATGTGGGGCTTGTAGAGCGACTGGATGAGGCGCGTGTTGAGTTCGGTCATATCGACCAGGTTGGTCAGCATCCTCACCTCGGGGCGTGCGCTGAAGGTGGTGTCTGTGGCATAGGCCCCCATGCTCATGCGGTCGGGCATGGCCTGGGAGACGCCTTCGTCGGCTAGACGGAGCTCGCCATTGAGCGGGAGACCACAGAGCTCGCAGAGTGCCATCTTCACCAGGGCCACACCATCCCGTGCGCGTGTCAGCTCGAGGTCTGCCGTGTTGACCGCCACATCGACCTTCAGTCCGTCGGATCGTGTGGCCACGCCCTCTTGGATCATCTTCTGCACGTCCTGCTGGAGCTGCTCCACCAGCGACTTGTACTGTTCTGCCAGCCGCTCCTTGTTCTTGAGCGATACGGCCATCCAGTAGGCGTTGTCGACGGCGTAGAGCACGGTCTGGCGCTTGTTCTCCAAATTGTTGTGTGCCAGTTCTTCCCCCTTGGCAGCCAGATCGTTGGCCGTCTTGATGGCTCCGCCCATATAGACGGGCTGCGTCACCATGATGGCTCCCGTGTACATGTTCTTGTTATTGGTTCGGAATGCGTCGCGAATGGCCTGCCCGATATTGTTCAAGGCCTCCGTGGCGGGCGTGCCGGCTCCCGAGAGCATGTTGCCAAGTCGCTGGGCCACCTCCGGGCTGATGATGCCCTGCTGGGCCCACTCGGAGATGTTGGCCGACAGGTTGTTGCTGAGTTGCCCGATCGAGTTGTTGCCCAAGTTGCTGAGGCTCGACTTCTGCTCGCTATTGAGGAGGGACACCTCCTTGCTGAAATGCGTATAGCCCGCCAGTCCATCCACGCGGGGCAGGTATTTGGTCTTGGCCACGTTGTGGGCTTCTTCGGCCACTTCGATGGCAAGGCTCGACACTTTCAGTTGCCGATTGTTCTGCAAAGCCAGTTCGCGGCACCTTTCCAGCGAGAGAACGCCTTGTGCATACGAGCCAACCATACCGAAAAAGCAGCATGCCGTGATAAGAAATTTCTTCATAGAACTATAATGACCTGTCGTTATAACAGATGCAAAAGTAAGTTTTTTCACCCAAAAGAGGATATAAAAATAGATTACATTTCCTTTAAAATATAAAAATAGGAGAGAGATGAGGAAAAAACGGACAATAGATTCCCGCCAAGTCCTTTCCTCCCTTCCTATGGAATCCTATTCGACAGGGTAGAAATGGAACTGATGGTCTTCGAGGCGCATCTCCGCCAGTCCGTAGCGCACGAAGCGGGCCAGCAGGGTGATGCTGGCGCGTCGGTTGACCTGCGAGAGGCGCACCAGGCGATTGAGCGTCTCGCCAGGGTATTCGGCCAGGGCGCGCATCATCTGCTGGGCTGTCTCGCCATATTCCATCTGGTTGGAGGCCCGTTGCTCCTGCTGCCACATCTCCAGGTGGACGGGAGAGGCGGCAATGTTCTCATCCTTGATGCGGACGTAGGCGTGAGGGGTGCCCTCCTCGTCGATGGCTTTGATGGGTTTGTGCTGGGCCGGGGGGATGGTGGCGATGACGACCGATCGGCCCTCGACATGCAACGTGTCGAAGCGGATGGCACTCTCGGGCGTGCAATACTTGAATGCGGCTGCGTGCATCATGAAGATCTCCTCCTCGCTCTTCACGCCGCTGATATGGCCGTCGTCGCGCACGCCAATGAGCAGGCGTCCGCCACGGGTGTTGGCGAAGGCCGAGACCGATCGCGCCAACTTGGCCGCCTCCTGTATCTTGTATTTGAAGTCCTGCTGGTCGTGCTCGCCTTCTTCGATGAGCTTGCGCAGGTATTGCTCGTCTGTCATCCTTTGATTCCTTAGTTGGTTTGGGAGTGCAAAGGTAGCCAATTCCACCCAAACGGCCAAACGGAGGATGGGCGAACTGCCGCCTTGCCGAGGGGTGATCAGCCTTTTTAAGCGGTTGCTTTGTGAGAATGCGGAAAATTCTTCGTACCTTTGCCCAAAAATAACGACAATATGCAACTGTATCCCAAATTGATTACCGATGCCCTGGAGAAAGTGATCTACCCGGGCACGAAGAAAAATCTCGTCGAGAGCGAAATGCTGGCCGACAGCATCCGCATCGATGGCAACAAAGTGAGTTTCACGTTGATATTCCCCCGCGATACCGACCCGTTCATGCAATCGACCATCAAGGCTGCCGAGGCTCAGATCCACTACTCCATTGGCGAGGAGGTGGAGGTGACGATCCATACGGAGTTTCGCTCCGCCAAGCGTCCCGAGCTGGGCAAGATGCTGCCCCAGGTGAAGAATGTCATTGCCGTCAGTTCGGGCAAGGGTGGCGTTGGCAAGAGCACGGTCTCTGTCAACCTCGCCATCTCCCTGGCCAAGTTGGGCTACAAGGTGGGTATCCTCGATACCGATATCTTTGGCCCCAGCCTGCCCAAGATGTTTGGCGTGGAGGGCGCTCCTATCTATAGTGTGGAGAAGGACGGTCGACAGCTCATCGAGCCCCTGGAGAAATATGGAGTCAAATTGCTCTCCATCGGTTTCTTCGTCAATCCCGAGACGGCTACGCTCTGGCGTGGTGGCATGGCCTCCAATGCCTTGAAGCAGCTCATTGCTGATGCCGACTGGGGTGAGCTCGACTATTTCGTGCTTGATACGCCACCGGGCACCTCCGACATCCATCTCACCCTCCTTCAGTCGCTTGCCATCACGGGCGCCATCATCGTCTCGACTCCGCAGAAGGTGGCTCTCGCCGACGCACGCAAGGGTATTGACATGTACCTCAACGACAAGGTAAACGTCCCCATCCTTGGTCTGGTGGAGAACATGGCATGGTTTACGCCGAAGGAGTTGCCCGAGAACAAGTACTTCCTCTTTGGCAAGGACGGCTGCAAGAATTTGGCCAAGGAGATGGAACTGCCTTTGCTGGCCCAGATCCCTATCGTGCAGGGTATCTGTGAGAGTGGCGACGAGGGAGTGCCTGCCGCGGTCAATACCGAGTCGATTGTGGCCCAGTCCTTCCTCAGTCTGGCGCAGAGTGTCGTGACGGTAGTCAATCGTCGCAACGCCCGTCTGCCGAAGACGAAGATCGTCGAGGTCAACAACAAGTAGGGGAGGGAGTTTCCCCCTACTTTCCATCCCTGCTTCTTGGGCCAAGCCGTGGTGTTTGTGCCTTGGGCTATAAGTCGTGTTGCTTGCGCTTTTGGCCATAAGCTTTTGGCTTGTTAAAAACAATGGCGCCTATGTCTTATCAATTCAATAAATAAGGAAAGGAGAAAAGATGATTCACATAGCCAATCCGATTTACGACTCCGTCTTCAAGTTTCTGATGGAGGACGAGCGCGTGACGCGTACCATTCTCTCTGCCTTGCTCAAGAAGGAAGTGGTCAGCGTGGAGATGCGTCGCAACGAGTATGCCAATGTCGGTCGCAGGGACATCTCCATGTTTCGCATCGACTTTGGCGCGAAGGTGCGCGAGGCCGACGGGCGTGTCCACCTCGTCCTGATCGAGTTGCAGAAGACGTGGCTTCCCACGGAGACGCTCCGCTTCCGTCAGTATCTTGGCGCGCAATACAGCAACCAAGAAAATATGCTCAAGGAGGACCTTGCTCCCTCTCGCTATGCCATTCCTATGGTGGCGGTCTATTTCTTGGGCCATTTGGTGGGCAATGTCACGGAGCCTGTCCTCTATGTGAAGCACAAGGCCTACAACTACGAAGGCCATGAGGTGACGGAGGGCATGCCCGATCCGTTTGTGGAGAGCCTGACCCACGACAGCATCATTGTGCAGATTCCCCGCCTCCATGGCCGCATCAACAACCGGCTGGACCGTGTGCTGAGTGTCTTCGACCAGACGCAGAAGGAAAAAGGCAATCCCCGCATGATCCGTCTGGACGAGACGCTCTATGCCGACGATAGCGACATGCGCCACATCCTCCATCGCCTTACCTCCGCCTCTACCGACGAGAAATTGAGGCGCGACATGGAGGTGGAGGACGAGTTTCTCTCGGTCGTCGAGGAGTATGACACGACCATCATGAAGCAGCAGGAGGAGCTCAAGACGATGGGCCATCAGTTGGTGGCTCAGGGTAGCCAGCTGGAGAAGGCAAACCGACAACTGCTGGAGCAAAGCGATAGGCTGCAGGAGCAGAATGATAAGCTGCAAGAGCAAAAGGACAAACTTCGCGCCACGGCACGTCTGTTGCGCGAAAGCGGGATGAACGTGCAGGCTATAGCCGAGGCCACGGGCTTGAGCAGCGAGGAAATAGAAAAGATCTGATGAGGCTTTGCTATAGATAGCAGGTTATGCTAAAGCAGGTTATGCGAAAGCTGGCAACGCTAAAGCAGGCAATGTAAGTACTGGCAATCTAAGATTGACAACTATCGCTTGAGCTAAAAGTGCGCGAGGAATGCGTTCCGAAGCCAACGGAAAGTTTTTCTCGCGCATTTTCTTTAATCCTTAATTTATGCAACCCGTTGCGCAAAAACGAGGCGATTTCATCCCGTCTCAGAAACGTCCCTAAAAAAGAAAAAGCGTAATTTTGTATCGAAAATAACTGACCCAAGTAATGAATATACGATTCAGCGTAGAATACCGGACTGAGTACGGGCAGGAGCTGATGCTCCATCTTTCGGAGGCTGGAAGCGGTGGCCTGAAGACTGCCGTAGAATATCGGATGCACACAGATGATGGCCAAACGTGGCATTGTGACATCCAGAAAGACTGGCCTTTGGGTACCGTTCTCTCCTATTATTATAGTGTGGAACGTGGCGGCGCTACTGAGCGCCAGGAGTGGTTGGTGGTACCCCATCGTCTGGAACTGACGGCAGGGGGCACCAGCTACCGAGTCTATGACCATTGGAACGACCTTCCCGAGGATTCGTTCCTCTATTCCTCTGCCGTGAGCGACTGCCTCATGGAGGCCCGCCTGTCGGTCCCACCTGTGACCCGCTTTGTGCGGACCGTCCGCATCAGGGTGCGTGCTCCCCAGCTCCGCAAAGGCCAACGGCTTTATGTCGTCGGCCAGCAGCCCGCCCTGGGCCAATGGAAGATGGATCGTGCCGTCCCCATGACCGAGCATGCCGTGGGCGAGTGGATGGCCGATATCGACGTGTCACGCCTCTATGGCAGCCAGATGGAACTGAAGTTTGTTGCCGTGGAAGGCAACGACTTCAGCAAGAGCGTCTGGGAGTCGGGCGACAACCGTACCGTCACGTTGCCCTTGATGAGTGATGGCGAGGTGGTGGTCTATGACCTCACGGAAGTCTTCCTCCCCCTCGCTCCGCTTCGCGTGGCCGGCACGCTCGTCCCCGTCTTCTCCCTGCGCAGCAAGAGCAGTTTTGGCGTGGGCGATTTTGGCGACCTGAAGAAGATGATCGACTGGGTGGCCCTCACCCGCCAGCGCGTCTTGCAGGTGCTCCCCATCAACGATACTACCCAGACCCACACCTGGACCGACTCCTATCCTTATAGCTGCATCTCCATCTTCGCCATCCATCCACAGTACGTGGACCTGTCCGCCTTGCCCCCGTTGGCCGACAAGAAGGCGCGCATCGCCTACGAGCAGTTGCGTAGCGAACTCAACGACCTGCCGCAGATCGACTATGAGCGCGTACAGGAGGCCAAGACGGGCTACCTCCGCCTGTTGTTCGCCCAGGACGGGGAGCGCGTGATGGCAACCAAGGCCTATCGGCAGTTCTTCCAGGAGAACGAGCGTTGGCTCGTGCCCTACGCCCAGTATTGCAGCCTCCGCGACCGCTACGGATCTGCCGACTTCTCTACCTGGCCCGCCCATCACCAATGGGACGAGCACGACCGCAAGTCGCTCTCCACGCCCGGCACGAAAGCCTATGGCGAGGTGGCGTTCTTCTACTACGTCCAGTACCTCCTCTTCTCCCAGATGTCGGAGGCCCACGCCTATGCGCGCCAGAAGAACGTGATCCTCAAGGGCGATATCCCCATTGGCGTCAGCCGCTATGGTTGTGACGTATGGATGGAGCCCCGCTACTTCAACCTCAACGGCCAGGCTGGTGCGCCCCCCGACGACTTCTCCGTCAACGGGCAAAACTGGGGACTCCCCACCTACAACTGGGAGGAGATGCTCCGCGACGGATGCCAATGGTGGGTGCGTCGCTTCCAGAGCATGGCCAGTTTCTTCGACGCCTACCGTATCGACCACATGCTCGGTTTCTTTCGTATCTGGGAGATTCCCATCCACTCCGTCCACGGTCTGCTCGGACAGTTTCAGCCCGCCCTGGCCCTGACGCGCGAGGAGATAGAGGGCTATGGCCTCCATTGGCAGGAGGAACTCTTCACCACGCCCTTCATCACCGACTGGGTCCTCGACCGGGTGTTCCATGAGAAGGCGGCCTTCGTCCGCGACCATTTCCTGGAGCGCAAGACCGACTACTATTATCGGATGAAGGAAGCCTTCGACACCCAACGCAAGGTGGAGGCCTTCTTTGCCGCCCTTGTTGCCGACGACGGCCAGCGTCGCGACTTCTTTGGCAAGGAGACGACCGTGCAGAACGCAGAAAACCTGCGCGACGGCCTCTATGCCCTGATCAGCGACGTGCTCTTCGTCCGCGACCATCGCGACCCCAACTGCTTCCATCCGCGCATTTGTGTGCAGCTCGACTTCGTCTATGAGAGCTTGTACGATAGCGACAAGGCCCTCTTCAACCGCCTCTA
>ULQW01070819.1_pt1 | contig 12791 bp, 10 predicted proteins | sample 1954921 | NCBI WGS metagenome assembly ULQW01 (sample SAMEA4835666, study PRJEB28245) | human gut metagenome | biome: gut microbiome; material: fecal sample | place: Denmark | collected 2008
TCCGTTCGTGTCCGTCTCGATTTCCGTCACCGGCATCTCTCCGCTGAGAGTCTCCTCTGGGATATTCGAGATGTCGTAGATGCCGTTGTAGACATAGTTGATAGTGGTATTGCTGCTCTCGGGTTCGGTCTGCACATCTTCCTTTGAGCATGCCCACAGACCCGAAGCCACGCACACCGCGAGCCCCAGGCAAGCGATCGCTTTGAGTTTGTCTTTCATTTTCTTTTTCCTCTCGTTGGACGCGATGCGTCCGATCTCCTATATATCACCGGGCCAAGTGCCCGATATAAACAAATCAACCGCCAAACGGCGTTTGAACAAGGCGTTCGCGCATAACGAAGCGCACATAGTTTATCGCCTTGTCTGCGCTGAAAGTCCAGCGCGTCAGCTGAGCCACCCGCTCGCCGGGTGCGAGCTTCAGCTGCTTTTGCTCTTTTGCGGTCGGCATACGAAGGACGATTTTCATATCGATCCTGTCAACATCGACGCCGTCGCTGTCAAGTATCGCGTGCGCCACTGACTTGTCCGGGTCGAGGGATCGCACGGTGTTATAGAGCTCCTCGGTAAAGTAACTGTCCTCAACGGCAACGGTCTCGCCGCCGGCAAGGCGCAGTCTGCTGAGTCTGCCGATTTTTTTATCCTGCGGAAAGTTCTTTGCAAGCTCGCCTTTCGGATATTCAAGCCCCGATGAAATGATGACATTTCTTATCTCCATCCCGAGCCTTTCGAGCGAATAGGTCAGCGAGATTATCGGCTCGAACGCGGGCATCCACTTGTTAGAGCTGACGAAAGTGCCGACTCCGTGGCGCTTGTATATCCTGCCGTCATGCTCAAGTTCGGAGAGCGCGGAGCGAACGGTCGCCCTGCCCACGCCGAGGGTTTTCATCAGTTCTTTTTCCGTCGGCAGTTTCGAATCAGCCGGATAGTCGCCGGAATCTATCATAGAGGTTATGTAATTTTTGACCTGCAGATAGAGCGGCAACCTGCTCAGACTGTCCATAGAAACTCCCCGATAAATTAAGATAAAATAAACTTTTTTAATATACTTGACACTATTCTAATATAATGCTATAATTTTGTCAAGATGTCCGGACAACCGAACAAGAATCACAAAAAACACATAAAATCGCGGCTATGCCGTCACGCGCTGTGCTTTTCCTTTTATATAGGGAGGAGCTCGGCGTGAAGTGCGCATCGCCGCAGTCAAAGGGGAGATGAATATGGCTCAGAAAGTGCAGAAAGTCCGCAGCAAGCTCGAGAAAAAGGGCTACAGCGGGATCGAATGCACCGAAGTCGGCAAGTGCATTCGCCTCGAGGGCGAGATGACCGAATGGACCGACATCGTCAAAGCCGGCAAGGCTGCCGCCAAGTTCGGCTACAAAGGCGTGCTCAATGATATCTCACTCAAAGGATTCACCGAGCCCGCAATACGTGCGCCGAAATTCACCGACGGTTCGCTCGAGGGAGCTCAGCCCGATGTTCTCATCATCGGCGGCGGCGTCATCGGCTGCTCTATCGCAAGAGAGCTGACACGCTACAAGCTCAATGTTCTGCTCGTCGACAAAGAGAGTGATGTCGCAATGCAGGCGTCGTCGAGAAACGACGGCATGATTCATCCCGGCATCGCGTCCCATGTCGGCACGAAGCGCGGTGAGATGAATGTGCGCGGCAACGCAATGTACACTCAGGTGTGCAAGGAGCTTTCCGTTCCGTTCGAGCGTTGGAGCAATCTTATACTCTACAGTGAGAAGATTTTCGGCTTCTTCTCACCTCTCGTGTTCAACTACCGTGAGAAGCACCTCGGCATCGAGGGCAGAAAGATAAGCCGCGAGGAGCTCCACCGCATCGAGCCCAACATAACAGACGAGGCTATCGGAGCGTTCGAGTTTCCGTCGTCCGGCGTGCTCTCGCCCTACAAATTAACAGTTGCGTTCGCGGAGAACGCAGTCGAAAACGGCGCAAAGGTCTCGCTCGATACGATTGTAACTTCAATCGATACCGAGGGTGACAGGATAGTTGCCGTACATACGAACAGAGGTACAATTCACCCTAAGGCTGTTATAAACGCAGCCGGCGTATTCTCGGATAAGATAGCCGAGATGGCGGGCGACCGTTTCTTCACCATCCACCCGAGAAAGGGACACCTCGCGATACTCGACAAGAAGCAGGGTCCACTCGTCCAGAGATCGATGGGACTCATCGGACTCTCGCAGGCGACTTCGGACACCAAGGGCGGCGGCGTTATGCGCACGATAGACGGCAATGTCCTCGTCGGTCCCGACGCATTCGAGCAGCCGTACAGAGAAGATTTCTCGACAAAGCGTGAGAATGTCGACGCGATGCTCAACAAGCATCTTCCGCTGATAAAAGGCTTCTCGAAAGCCGATGTCATAACATATTTTGCAGGCGTGCGCGCCGCGACATACGAAGAGGAGTTCATAGTCGAGGGCTCCGAAAAGCTTCAGAATCTTATCCACGCCGCCGGCATCCAGTCCCCCGGACTCGCGAGCGCCCCGGCAATAGCCGAGGATATCAGCAAGATAACCGTTGACCGCCTCTCGAAAGTAATGAAGGTCGTACCCAACGAGAAGTTCAACCCGAACCGCAGAGTGACCCCCGTCATGGCGAAGCTCTCGGTCGCAGAGAGACAGGCGGCAATAGAAAAGAACCCCGATTACGGCATCGTCGTGTGCCGCTGCGAGGGCATCAGCCGCGGCGAGATAATCGACGCGATAAACTCCCCCGTTCCCGCGACTTCAATTGACGCGATAAAGCGCCGCGTGCGTCCCGGAATGGGCAGATGCCAGGGCGGCTTCTGCATGCCGCTGGTCACCGGCATTATCTGCGAGCAGACCGGCATGAAGATGACCGACGTCACCAAGAGCGGCGGCGACAGCAACCTGCTGTTTGAAAAGGAGGGCACCGACAATGACTGAACTCAGATATGATGTAATAGTCCTCGGCGGCGGCCCGGCAGGTCTTGCGGCCGCGATATCCGCGCACAAGAACGGCGCAAACGTGCTGCTTATAGAGCGCGAGCACAAGCTCGGCGGCATCCTCAAGCAGTGCGTGCATGACGGATTCGGGCTCATCCGCTTCGGCGAGCGTCTGACAGGCCCCGAGTATTCGGGAAGATTCATCAGGGAGTTTCTCTCCCTCGGAATAGACTACAGAATAAACGCATTTGTAACAGATGCCGAGAAAAATTCTGACGGCTTCACCCTCACCGTTCAGAGCGCGCAGGGCATATTGATCTGCCGTTCGAAAGCCGTCGTTATCGCGTGCGGATGCCGCGAGCGCACCTCGCGCCAGGTATTCATCCATGGCGACAGACCCGCCGGCATATACACCGCCGGCACGGCTCAGTATTTCGTCAACATTCTCGGTCAGATGCCCACGCGCCGCTGCGTTATTCTCGGCAGCGGAGACATCGGCATGATAATGGCGCGCCGCCTCACCCTTGAGGGCGCGAGCGTCGAGGGCGTCTACGAGATAAAGGACACTCCCGCAGGTCTTGCGCGAAACGTCCACCAGTGCCTGCACGATTTCAATATCCCGCTCCACCTCTCGACCACGGTCACAAAAGTTTTCGGCGTCAAGCGCGTTGAAGCGGTCGAGGTCTGCCAAGTAGACGAAAAAATGCAGCCGATAGAATCCACCGCGCGCATCATCCCCTGCGACGCACTCATTCTCTCCGTCGGACTTCTGCCCGAGAACGAAGTGGCGCAGATGCTCGGAGTCAGGCTCGACCCCGCAACGAAAGGCGCGGTAGTCGACCAGACGCTGATGACGAATATTCCCGGCGTGTTCTCCTGCGGCAACGCTCTGCACGTCAACGACCTCGTTGACTACGTCTCCCTCTCGGGCGACCAGGCGGGCGAATCCGCCGCCGAATACTGCAAGGGCGATAAGAATGCAGCCGACAGAGTGCCTGTTGAATACGACAGAGCGAAGTTCCTCTACGTTGTTCCGCAGTATTACGACAAGGCGGCAAAGGACGGCATGACGATGTACTTCAGACCGCGCAGCGAGTTCAAGAAGCAGTCCGTCACCGTCGCGAGCGGCAGCGATGCGCTGATAAACAAGAAGTTTGCAAATCTTTCCTCCTCCGAGATGGAAGTCTTGAAATCCGAGAATATTTCGGATAGAATTACAGACAAGATAACCGTCAGCATGGAGGACATGAAATGAAGATAAAATATCTGGGCACGGCGGCAGCAGAGGGCGTTCCCGCAATTTTCTGCCGCTGTGAGGTGTGCAGAAAATCGAAGGCGGCGGGCGGCAGAAACATCCGCACCCGCTCCCAGTCGATAATCGATGACAGATTGCTTCTCGACTTCTGCCCTGACACTTTCATTCACACCCTGCGCGACAACATCGATCTTATATCGATAAAATCCTGTTTCATCACCCACGCGCACGAGGATCACCTCTATCCGCAGGACATTCAGATGCGCCTGCCGGAATGCTTCGCGAACTTTATGAGCGAAGAGGTGACTCCGCTGAACTTCTACGGTTCGGACACGACGCGCCAATGGATAAGAGACATGGAGTGGTGCGATGCGCTGACAGAAAAGAATGTTCTCGCGCTGCACCCCGTAAAGGCGTTTGAACCGTTTGAGGTCGAGGGTTACACAGTGACCGCGCTCAAGGCGGATCACGACCAAAAGACCGACCCGTTTATCTATATAATATCAAACGGCGAAAAGACGATGCTCTACGCGCACGACACCGGATATTTCCCCGACGAGACCTGGGATTACCTCGAACGCAAAAAGCCCGTATTCAATTTTGTCTCGATAGACTGCACGGGCATGTTCGAAAACTACCGCCAGGGTCACATGGGACTCTCCGCCGATGCGGACACAAAGGACCGCATGATAAAAGAGGGGCTTGCGACGGATAAGACCGTTTTCTGCTGCAACCACTTCTCCCACAATGGTAGAGCGACCCACGACGAATTTGTCCCCGCGGCGGCGGAGAATGGCTTTCTCGTCGCCTACGATTCCATGGAATATGAGTTTTAACCGAAAGGACTGACACAAAGTGAACGTCACCGAAATGGTCTGTATAGTCTGCCCCAACGGCTGCCGTCTGAAGGTCAGCCGCGACGGCGACAAGATAGATGTTCAGGGCGCAAAGTGCAAGAGAGGCGTCGCATTCGGCACGACCGAGCTGACAAATCCCACCCGCTCTCTGACGACTACAGTCGACACCGCGTTTTCCGATATGCCACGCCTGCCCGTCAAAACGAGCTGCGAGATACCGAAAGAGCACCTGCTCGACGCCATGAAAACCATCCGCGCATTCAAGCTCAGCGAGCGCGTGAACACCGGAGATGTCGTTATCAAAGACGTTTTCGGCGCGGATATAGTAGCAACAGCCGACATGAATTGAACATAAAGCTTATCAAGGAGGAAACACCGTGAGCAAATCAAAGAAGTTCGTACCCGATTGGTACCACGAGAAAGCACCCGAAAGATCCTACCGTTCCATTCTCAAATGGGGCGATCCCGAAGCGTTCAAGGCCCCGAACTCAAAGCTCTATGAGCTGATGAAAGAGACCTTCCATATGACCGACGACGACTTCAAGGTCAAGCAGGAGATGGGTCTCGAAGAAGTTGATTACGATATCCCCTGCCGCCTGAGTGACGACCAGATAGCGGCTCTCGAAGCGATTGTCGGCAAGGCTAACGTCAGCACCGACAACTATGACAGACTCTCTGTCGCATACGGCAAGACGATGGTCGACCTCATGAGACTGCGCAAGCACATCGTTGAGAACGTCCCCGACGCGGTCGTATATCCCAAGAACCGCGAGGATATTATCGCCCTCGTCAAATACTGCTGCGAGCAGAAGATACCGATGTATGTCTACGGCGGCGGCTCCTCCGTCACCCGCGGCGTTGAAGCAGTCAAGGGCGGCATCACGCTCGACATGAGAAAGAACTTCAACAAGGTTATCTCCTTCAGCGAGCACAACCAGACAATAACCGTCGAAGCCGGCATGAGCGGTCCTAAGCTTGAAGAGACCCTCAACAACGCCGTCTCGACCCTCGGCGCAAAGCGCGCCTATACCTGCGGCCACTTCCCGCAGAGCTTCGAGTATTCCTCCGTCGGCGGCTGGGCTGTCACCCGCGGCGCAGGTCAGAACTCGAGCTACTACGGCAAAATTGAAGACATCGTCATCAGCCAGGAGTATGTCACTCCCATCGGCATCATCAAGAGCGACGAGTTCCCGAGAAACGCTACCGGTCCTTCCATAGACCAGATAATGATGGGCAGCGAGGGAACCTTTGGCATTCTTACTCATGTCACCCTCAGAGTTTTCAAGTATATGCCCGAGAACCGCAAGAAGTTCTCCTATGTTTTCAAGGATTGGGAGAACGGTCTCAACGCGGCGCGCGAGATAATGCAGGGCGAGTTCGGCTTCCCGTCGGTCTTCCGTCTCTCCGACCCCGAGGAGACTTCGATAGCTTTCCGCCTCTACGGCGTTGCGGACACCGTTATTGACAAGATGCTCGCCGCCAAGGGCTACAAGGACGGCAAGCGCGTGCTCATGCTCGGCTGGAGCGAGGGTGAGAAGCACTTCAGCAAGAACGTCGCAAAGCAGATAGACAAGATATGCAAGAAGCACGGCGCAATGTACACCACCAGCATCGTCACCAAGGGCTGGGAGAAGGGTCGTTTCACCGATCCCTACCTGCGCGAGGACATGGGCGACTACGGCCTTATGCTCGACACCCTCGAGTGCTCGGTCAACTGGGATAACTTCACCAATGTCTATGAGAATGTCCGCCGCTTCTGCAAGAGCAGACCCGACACCATCTGCATGACCCATATGTCCCACTTCTATCCCCAGGGCGCAAACCTCTACTTCATATTTGAAGCGAAGATGAACGACCTCGACGAGTATCTTGAGTATCAGCGCGGCATCATGGACAACATCCAGAAGTACGGCGCGGCGATGAGCCACCACCACGGCATAGGCAAGATGACCGCTCCGTGGCTCGAGGCGCAGATCGGCAAGAACCAGATGGATATCTACCGCGCGCTCAAGCAGCACTTCGATCCCGACAACCTGATGAATCCGGGCGGAACACTCGGTCTCGACCTCCCCGAGGATCAGAAGAGAGACTTCATCAACAAGTAAATTCACCTCCATTTTCACCGGAGAATGAGAACAGAGAGTGCCCTGCGGTTAAATTTCCGCAGGGCACGTCGTGTTTTTGCAATCAGAAATCGGAACGACCCCGGCGGCTTGTGCACCGCAGGGGTCGTTCCGAATATAGGAGATTTGTGGTTGTCGATTATGTACGGACGCCTTGACGGCGTCCGGCATAAGGCGTGGAGCGGGAATCCGCGTCCGCAAGCGAACCCCCGTTCGCTTGACGTGTGCCGCACTGCGGTTTTTTGCTGCAAAAACACGGTCTTCCTGCCCCCGTTTTATACAAGCACATAATACACCATTTTCTCAAAAAATGGAATAGACTTTGTATAACTGGTAAATTTTGAGGATAAATAACCGTCTTAATTTCTTTAAAAAGTATATAATTATTTTTACGGCATTCTTATTGCTTTTTATGACTTTTAATTTGTGCCTTTTTATTCTTATGTTTCGTTCTGAATGTGCTGATTTTTCACTCTATATTTATCTTTCCGTATATCTTATTCACGGGGATAAACAGCAGAAAAGTGAGCACGGAATTGAGGCACGCTTTTATGAGATTGAACGGAATTATCGCGGGGATGAGCATTTTGACGACCGCCTCAACACCGGTGCCCATGAAGATTCCGGTAAAGATGAGGTTGAGCGGTATCATGACGAGGGTCATCAGCACCGAACCGACCGCGAGTCCCGCCGCCATGCCTTTTTTGCCGCCGATTTTTTTGTACATCAGACCTGACGCCAGAACGAGCACGCCGGACGCGCAGAAGTGCATGAGAAAGCCGATAATGTGGCTCGACGAGCTTACCGTAAACGCCTGGATAGCCGAGGTGATGAGCAGGATCACGAGCCCCGCTGACGGTCCGAACAGCATCGTGCCGATGAGCACTGGAACATCCGCAATGTCGTATTCGAGAAACGGCGCGGAGGGCAAAAGCGGGAATTTGATGAAATAAACGGACACCACGGCCACCGCCGCGAGCATCGCCATCACCGTTATCTTCCGCAGGTTCTGTCTTGAGCTTTTTTTCATGAGTATCTTCCTCTCTTTATTTTTGCAACCGGGAAGATGAAAAAGCAAAAGCCCCGCCATATAAGCGGGGCGCAAATGCATTTTTCGCATCCTCTTCCATCCGGACTTTACCGTCGGCTCCGGAATCGCACCGGATCAACCGCTCTCGCGGCTCGCGGGCTTCGGCTTTCGCCTTCACCGCCGGTGGGGAATTTCACCCCGCCCCTGAGATTGCTGTATATATTGTCGCACTTTGAAAGTGTTTTGTCAATAGCTATGCGGAACTTGATATTCGCCGCATCAAAAGTTTACACTTGATTCAAATATCAGGGCGCAGTTAAACGGACTGCAGAGCGCTGTTTGCGGTCCGTGGGTAAAATCTCGGACGGATGAGCGCTTTATTCCGTTGTATTTCGCGCCGCCTTATGTTATACTTAATCCCGACAAACAAACGGAGGCAACAGCATGAATTTCACTCAATTCAATAAAAACGGCGGCGTTGAGGGCTTCTGCCTGATAAAGACCGTCGACCGCAAAATGACGGCAAAGGGCGTGCCGTATCTTGATCTCACGCTCGCCGATCCTGACGGCGAAATAAACGCAAAGCTCTGGGACTACAAAGAGGAGCTCCACGGCGAATTCGCCGCAAACGATCTGATAAAAGTCCGCGGAACGGTTCAGCCGTTCAACGACTCGCAGCAGCTGAGGATAGAGCGCATACGCAAGGTGACCGAAGCGGACGGCGTGCGCATTGAAGATTTCGTACCCTCGGCGGGCTTCTCGGGCGAGGCTATGTTCAACGAGCTGATGAAAGTTGCGGGCAATTTCAAGGACGAGGAGTTAAAGACGCTCGTCACCGCTCTGCTCAACGAATACAAAGACAGGCTGCTCTACTGGCCGGCGGCGTTCAGGCTGCACCACGCGATACGCGGCGGGCTGCTCTACCACACGCTTTCAATTCTCCGCATGGCTCAGGGAGTCGCGGATATATATCCGTTTATAGACAGCGACCTACTCTTTGCGGGCGTTATACTCCACGATATCGCAAAGACAGAGGAATTCGACGTCGCGCAGACCGGCATTGCCTCGGGCTACACGACCGACGGCAATCTTATCGGTCACCTCGTGCGCGGAGCGATGGCGGTTGACAGATGCGGAAGGAAGCTTGGCATCAGCGAAAACACGCTCATGCTCGTCGAGCACATGATAATCTCGCACCACGGCGAGCCGGAGTTCGGCGCGGCAGTGCGCCCGATGTTCCTCGAGGCGGAGATACTCTCCTCGCTCGACACGCTCGACGCGAAGATATATGAGATCGAGCAGGCGTGCAGAAATGTTCAGCCCGGCGAATTCACTCCCCGCCAGTGGGCGCTCGACAACCGCAAGCTCTATAACCACGACCGCAACCACGCCGATTTCAATGCGGAGCTGATAAAATAAGGAGAGCCTATGGACTGGACAGAAATAAAGATAACAGTTGACACAAAAGATATCGACACCGCGGGCGACATTGCCAACATGGTCGTGCCATACGGCATATATATCGAGGACTACAGCGACCTTGAGCGCGAGGCTATGGAAATAGCCCACATCGATCTTATTGACGAGGATCTGCTCGCCAAGGACAGGACGAAGGGCATTGTACACATCTATATCGACCCGCAGGATCACCCGCAGGAGGCTGCCGCTTTTCTGACGGAACGGCTTGCGGCGGCGGGAATAGAGAATGAGATAGACCTGACCCCCTGCAAAAACGCCGACTGGGAGAACAACTGGAAGCAGTATTTTCACCCGATAAAAATTGGCGAGCGCCTACTCACACGCCCGACATGGGAGGACGAATACGACGCAGAGGGGCGCGCGGTGCTCCATCTTGAGCCCGGGCTCGCGTTCGGCACGGGCAGCCATGAGACGACCCGTCTCTGCCTTGAGGCACTTGAGAAAAATATCAAGGGCGGCGAAAAGGTTCTCGACGTCGGCTGCGGGAGCGGCATTCTCGCGATAGCCTCTCTCCTGCTCGGCGCAGAGAGCGCAACGGGCGTTGACATAGACGAGCTCGCGGTTAAGACTGCAGAAGAAAACGGAAAGATGAACGGCTTCGGCAACGACCGTCTGACTTTTATTCACGGCGACCTTGCCGACAAGGTCAGCGGCAAATTCGACATAGTCGTTGCAAACATTGTTGCCGATGTCATAATCATGTTCTGCAAGACCGTGCCCGATTTCATGGCGGACAACGCCGTGTTCATCACCTCCGGCATAATCGACATACGCGAACAGGAAGTCGTTGACGCATTCGCCGAAAACGGATTTGAAATCATCGCGCGGCACGCCGACGGCGGCTGGCGCTGCTTCGAATGCAGAAGAAAGAAGTAAATATATAAACAGTTCGAGGGACTGCACCGATGTGCAGCCCCTCGATTTTGATTTCAAAAGCTTTGTTTATATCAGACTTTCAATAGAAGGGACAGCCCTTGCGGCTGTCCGATATCGGTGAAGACGATGTGCTTTAGCAAATTATATCGTGACTTGTTTTTTTAAACTTTTGCAAAGTAAAAGCGAGCAACTCAATTAATTATCATAATTAAACTTCCAATAGCCGCGCCGCAGTGTTTGATAAGCCAACTAAGAGGGGCGAGGGAACGGCTTGCGAAGCAAGACGCACGAGCACGCATTCGTTCAAGCTCCGGCGCGTTTGCGGGCGAATGTGCCGAGCTGCCGACTGAGAGCCACGAGCTATGTACTACGGCGCGGCGTTGCCGGGGTCTCGGGGTGAAACCCCGAGTCTGCCTTTTCTTTGCAGGCGTTTCTTTTCTCAGACAGAAAAGAAATGCCGAAACGCGGGAAGTGTATATCATTTGATTATGGTAGGACGCGAAGGCAGAGGTCAAATTTTGCGGCCTTGTTTTTCATCGTCGCCGCTCCAAATCACTCGACAGCCAAAACAAAAGCCATAATTCAAATCGTATCCGCAGCGGAATTGATTATGAACTATGGCTCTTTTTATTTTGCTGGTTGGTCTACGCTGAATGCGAAAGCTTTAAGCAATTTATTTCATGCCCTGCTCGTAAGCTTCGATCATCTTCTTGACCATCTGTCCGCCGACAGAACCGGCCTCGCGGGAGGTCAGATCGCCGTTGTAACCCTGCTTGAGATTGACGCCCACCTCAGAGGCGGCCTCCATCTTGAAGCGGTCAAGCGCGTCGCGTGCCTCGGGGACAACACCCTTGCTGGAACTCTTAGCCATTTACTTTACACCCCTTACTTTTTAAGACTTTGTTTGCGTTTGCATCCTTATTATTTTCCGCCCGCGCGTTTTTATAACTTTTTCGAAGTGACAATGTTTGTCAAAAGTCCGGCGGTCACACTTGGTGATATTTATTGACAAATAGTTACCGCTAAGTTAAAATAATATTAACATAATAATAGTATTATATATAATCATATATAATATGTTCATCAACTAATATATCCCTGTCAACTGACAAGAGCGTATACGGTAAACGCCTATGCCGTTGTCAATTGACCGGAAAAGAAAGGAGCAAACCGTTATTGCAAACACAAAATTTTCCGATCATCACAACTTGATTCTTGAAAAGGTCCGCGAATCCGCGCTCTCGGTTCTGCCGATATTGGTCATAGTCGTGCTGCTGTGCTTCAGCGTCTCGCCGATAGACACGGATTTATTTTTGAGCTTTCTCGTCGGCGCGATTTTTGTTGTAGTCGGCATAGGTCTGTTCTCCCTCGGAGCCGAGACCTCAATGACGCCGATAGGCTCAAAGCTCGGCACGGCGATGACAAAATCCCGCTCCCTTCCGCTGATAATTATAGTCAGCTTCATTCTCGGCTTTGCCGTGACGATAGCCGAGCCCGATCTTCAGGTGCTCGCGCAGACGGTGCCGCATATTAACAACACCGTTTTGCTCGTGACGGTTGGCGTCGGAGTCGGCTTCTTTTTGTGCGTGTGCATGATAAGAATACTCACGGGCGTGCGCCTTCGCTGGCTGCTGATAGCATTTTATGCCGTTGTTTTTATTTTAGCGACATTTTCAAAGCCCGATTTTCTCGGCATCGCGTTTGACTCGGGCGGTGTGACAACAGGGCCTATGACCGTGCCGTTTATTCTCGCGCTCGGTGTCGGTGTTTCAAAAATACGAAGCGACGCAAAGGCGGAGTCGGACAGCTTCGGCCTCGTTGCCCTGTGCTCAATAGGGCCGATACTCGCGGTGCTTTTGCTCGGATTCTTCTATCCGAACGGCGACGGCGTTGTTGACATAAGCTCGGCGGCGTATTCGAGCACGGGCGAAATCGGCCGCGCCTATCTCACCGCTCTGCCCTCTTATATGAAAGAGATGGCGGTGGCTCTGCTGCCGATAATTGCGATATTCTATATCTTCCAGATTTTCTCCCTCCGCCTCTCAAAGCGCGAGGTCGCGAGGATAACAATAGGCGTCGCCTATACATATGTCGGGCTCGTGCTGTTTTTGACGGGCGTCAACGTCGGCTTCTCTTCGCTCGGCGCGGTGCTCGGCGCAAAGCTCGCCGAGGGCAATATGAAATATCTGCTCATACCGCTGTCGATGCTCCTCGGCTGGTTCATTATCTCCGCGG
>ULQW01038835.1_pt1 | contig 12790 bp, 6 predicted proteins | sample 1954921 | NCBI WGS metagenome assembly ULQW01 (sample SAMEA4835666, study PRJEB28245) | human gut metagenome | biome: gut microbiome; material: fecal sample | place: Denmark | collected 2008
TATATGATAGGTCGTTCTCCGTTGTCGGCAATGCAGGCTGGTGGACGAAACCAACAGGAGTTTGAAACATTTCGTTATTCTAATACTTTGACAGCTCAACTTACTAAAGATTTAAAGGCTACAGGGGCTATGTCTTTTATTAAAAATAATAATATTCAGACGGAATATAAGACAACCTATTATGTAGGGGCTCCTTATGTGGTGGGAGGTACGGCAGAAACCGGATATGATATAGAGGAAAAACTGAATGCTGTTAATCCAGGGACCTCCAGCTATGTACAGGAACGTAGTCAACGTACTTTCTATGAGAATTATTCTATTCAGTTGGATTATAATCATACGTTCGGAGAAGTACATAATGTAGCTGTCATGGTAGGAGCGAACGCGGAGAAAAGAACTTATAAGAATGTAAAGGCAAAACGTACGGAATTATTGTATGATGGTTTACATGATTTGAACACTGGGTCGGCAGAAGCTTCTCATCAAACTATAGAGGGAGGATCTAATGAGCAAGGATATGTTTCGTATTTGGCACGTTTGAATTATGATTATGCGGGAAAGTATATGATTGAAGCATTGGGGCGTCGTGACGGGACTTCTAAATTTCATCCTGATTATCGTTGGTGTAATTTTGGTGCTGCCAGTATCGGCTGGAGAATTTCGGAAGAAAGCTTTATAAAAGATAATTTGAAATGGCTGGATAATTTAAAACTGCGTGCTTCTTTTGGCATTACCGGTGGTGCAGTGAGTGAATTAGGCAATTATGACTATTTGTCAAGTATTGCTTTGGGTACTACTTATTTCAATACCGGACTTGTTCAAAGTGCATGGCTTTCCAAACTAACAGATTATACACGTACATGGGAGAAATTAGAGAATCTTAATATCGGTGTTGATTTCGCTTTATTAGGCAATCGTTTGACCGGTAGCTTTGATTGGTATCAGAAGAAGAACAATAATATGTTAGTTTCTTTAAATTATCCGGATGTGTTGGGAACAAATCCGGCTGCAACCAATGATGCTAAGCTTCGGGTTAGAGGTTGGGAGGTAGCATTGGGTTGGAACGATCGTGCAGGTGATGTAAACTATTGGGTAAATGCTTCTTTGGCAGATTCTCGTTCTATGGTGCTTGACTATGCGGGAACCGACAGATGGACAGCAGGTTTGGTGAAAGTACGTGAAGGCTATCCTTTGAATTCATTGTTCGTATATAAAACTGAAGGCTTTTTTGCTTCGTATGAAGAAATTGAAAAATATTATGAACAGTATAAAGGGAACAGTGCCTTGTCAGGTGTAGCACAAACTAGTACAAATACACATCTTCGCCCTGGTGATCGTAAAAAAATCCTTCTTCTTGATCCGGCTAATGATACTACTGGTGGAAAAGGAAATACTGGAGCTGGTGATGTGTATCATTATGGTGATATTGATCCTCATTTTACCTTTGGGCTTAATGCCGGTGCTAAGTGGAAGAATATTGATTTTTCTTTATTTGTACAAGGAGTAGGTCAACGTTATTTCTTGCGTGAAGGTGGTTTAAACACTTGTGCTTTTTACGCTAACTACAACAATATTTTGACAACTCAACTGGATACATGGACTTGGGATAATCAAAATGCTGAGTATGCCCGTCTTTCTTTACAGGGTGGAAAAAATAAATGGAATGTGGACAATAATGACGCTTCTGTTCAAAACGCATGGTATGCTCGTCTGAAAAATGTTACTGTTGGTTATACCATTCCCTCCACTATCACTGATAAATGGAAAATAGAGAAATTAAGATTTTATTTCTCAGGTGATAATATAGCGGAGATAACAGGATTATCTGATGGATTTGATCCGGAAAAAGGGTATACGGCTTCTAATACTAGAACTAGTCTTCCTTTCAGCCGTAGCTGGACAATTGGTGTTGATTTGACATTTTAATAAATGAATTAAAAAAAAGAAAAATATGAAAAAGATTTTATTTGCAGCAAGTGCAATTGCTATAGCTATGGGAATGGCTTCTTGTTCGGATTATTTTTTGGATTTGAATCCCACAGACCAGCAAACCGAAGCCAATTTCTATAAAACTCCTGAAGAATTTGAGGCGGCAGCCAATAGTACATATAGTTTTTATGGTTTTGGTGATGTGTCTGAAACGGTCAATGGTATTAAGTATACCAGTTCATATTATGATATGCTTGATGTGAACTCTGATATTTTAGCTGGAATAAATCCTGTTGCCCAAGGTATATTAGCACCTTCCACAAATGATACTTATTGGTCTCTGTGTTATGCGAAGATACGGAAATGTAATGTGGTTATAGAAAAAGGAGAGGAGTATACTGGTACAGGGAGCATCAACGCTTCGTTGGCTGTAGCTCGTTTCTTCCGTGCATATCAATATTTTTGGTTGTTACAGCGTTTTGGAGGTGTACCTGTCATAACAAAGGGGCTTACTTCAACTTCTGAAGAATTGTATGCTCCACGTAATTCACGTTATGAAGTAGCTAAACAAATTTTTGATGATTTGGATTATGCTATTCAATATTTGCCGGACGAATTGGCTTATGATGGAAAAATAAGCAAACAAGGAGCGCAAGCGTTCAAAGCACGTACGCTGTTGTTTGAGGCTACGTGGGAGAAGTATGTGGGAACTACTACGGATGGTGATGGAACTACTTCAGGAGCAGGTAGCGATAAGCCCGTGGGATATCCTGATATACAAAGTATGTTAACAGAAGCGGCTTCATTAGCGGATGCTGTAATGTCTTCTGGTAAATATCAATTGTGGAATGCGGAAGGAACTATATATGAGGGTATAGCCTATAATTATTTGTTTAATCTGGAAGATGAAAACACGAATCCTATGGGATTTACTAAAGATAAAAATCATGAGTTTATTCTTCAGATCGCTTATAACCATACAAGTAAACGCATTGGTAAAAATATAACCAAGGCTACAGGTGGTGACAATAATAATACAGGAGCTGTTACGATTAAAATGGTAAATATGTTTCCTTGCGTAACAGATGGCTTGCCTTATTTCTATTCTAAGGATTATAAAGGATATAACAAGATGACTGATATTTATACCTGTCGGGATACTCGTTTTACTTCTTGTATTAAAATACCGGGAACTACTTATTATTGGATGGGAGCGAATGGGGCTGATAAGAGTCTTTATCTTAAGGCTAACTATGTGACCACTTTTGATTTTCCCTCAGGCTGTTCGGTATATTATCCTCTAGTACAAAATTCAGGACAAACTGGTTTCCAAAACCGTAAAATGTGTTCGGAACGAAAAGATTATAAAGATACGGATGAAGGTTATAATTATCCGGTGCTCCGTTTGGCAGAAGTATACTTGATTTATGCAGAAGCTAAATGTGAATTGGGAGATGGGCGGATTTCTGATTCTGATTTAGATAAATCAATCAATCTTTTACATGATCGTGGTGGTTCGGCTCGTATCAGTAATGCTTCTGTTGCACAAGCGAATGCTAATTACCAAGCAAATACAGGTAAGTCTGGAAATCTGACCATGTTGGATTTGATTCGTAATGAAAGGGCGGTAGAACTACGTAATGAGAATCTTCGCCCGACAGACTTGCTTCGTTGGGGTATTGCAGAAGAAGCTTTAAATGCTGACCGGTCAGGAATTGTAGTAAAGAATCCGGATGGAAATGATACAGAGTTTGCCGGTTTTGGTTATGAGGTAGCAGGAAAAGTGGAAAAAATATGGGATGGGGTGGCTATTTACGGTTATGAAACATTGGATGATGGGTCTCAGGCATTGATCATTAATAGTAAATCCCAATTTAATATGCAACGTAAGCATTATCTCTATCCTTTGCCTTTAGCGCAGATTCAATTGAATCCTGCTTTATTACAGAATCCTGGATATTAATGCTGGTAAGGGAAGAACATGGCCGCAGTGGCTATGTTCTTCTTTTGTGCTGCAATAGTAATATTTTACTTTTGAAATGAGTGGTAGGTAATTATATTCTAGTGACAGAGTGCTAGCTTCATTTACTGTAAAAATGAACATTCTGAAATGACAGCTGGTAAACCTCTTACTGTAAAAAAAACGACAAGTGGCGGATATATGGGCGTTTTTGCTCCGTTTGATTAATTGTGTTATCTTTATAGAAAATTTAAGTTGATTGATATGAGGAGAGTTATTTTATTTTTCAGTTTGTTGTTGGCAACGGGGGTGTCGGCACAGCACTTTCAGATATCTTCACCGGACGGTAGAATACAAATGGAAGTAAGCAATGAGAAAACATTGAGTTATTCAGTTGTTTACAAGGATAAAGTCTTGGTGGCTGATTCACCACTTGGCTTTGAGTTCAAGGATGAAAAACCGATGCAAGGCAATTTTGCATTACTGAATGTTCCTCAAGCTGAAGCTAGATCTGAATCTTGGATTCCGGTAGTGAAGAATAAACATGAGGAAGTTCAGTTGCATTGGAATGAAATGACTTTTAACTTGGAAGAGAAGGAGGGGGATCGTCGTCGGATGGATTTTGTGGTTCGCGTATATGATGAAGGGGTGGCTTTCCGTTATCAACTGTATGGTGGAAGAAAAATTGGAAACCGACAGATTACTAAAGAATTGACAGGGTTCTCATTACCGGCGGATGCAACCGGATGGGCAGCGAAGTACAAACGAAATTATACTTCCAGCCAGGAATCGGAGTTCGTGAAGACTAGGCTGAACTATCTGCCTGCAGACACTGTGGCAGGTCTTCCTTTCTTGGTGGAGGTGGACAAACAAAACTATGTGGCTATCACCGAAGCTTGCATTGATGATTATCCTGGATTTTACATAGGAAAAGGTAACAGTGCGCAGGAAAAAAATCAAGTATTGGCTACCAGACTTTCTCCATTGCCCGGAGAGAAGGAAGATGGAGTGAAAGCTCGCTTCTTTGAGAAAATGGCTACGCCTTGGCGTGTTATTCTGGTAGGAGATCATCCTGGAAGGTTCATCGAAACAGAGCTTATTCATAGTTTGAATCCTCCTTGCGCCATTGAAGATACATCTTGGATAAAACCGGGCATGTGTGCTTGGGATCATTGGTGGAGCGGTGAGGTAAAGATGGAAATGGATGTAATAAAGGAATATATTGATTTTGCAGCGGAGCAGGGTTGGCCGTATATGTTGATAGATTGGCAATGGTACGGTCCTTACAACAAGGCTCATGCAGACATCACCAAACCTGCACCTCAGTTGAATATGCCGGAGATATTGGAGTATGCCCGTTCTAAAAACGTGCGTTGCTGGCTATGGCTCTATTGTACGGACGTGAACAAAAATGATAGTTACAAAGAAGCATTCGCCTTGTACGAAAAGTGGGGAATAGCCGGTATAAAGATAGACTTTATGGATCGCGACGACCAAGAAATGGTGAATTGGTATCATCGTATCATAAAGGAAGCGGCAAAGCATAAGCTCATGGTGAATTTTCATGGTGCATACAAGCCAGACGGCATTGGGCGTACTTATCCCAATCTGCTGACCCGTGAAGGTGTTATGGGAGGAGAATATTCTAAGTTTTCTAAAAGAGTGACACCGGAACACAATGTTACATTAGCTTTCACACGTATGTTGGCCGGTCCGATGGATTATACGCCCGGAGGTTTTCTAAATGTACCTATGGAAGGGTTCAAACCGAAGAATCCAACTACGGTGCCCAATTCACGATGTGCCGAGCTTTCTAAGTTTGTGATTTATGATAGCCCGTTAACGGTTATGTGCGAACATCCTAAATATGTTCTAGGTCAGCCGGGGGCTGATTTTCTGAAAATAGTGCCAACTGTATGGGATGACACTCGTTTCCTTGATGGCTATCCGGGAGAATATATTGTGATGACCAAGCGTTCGGGCAAACAGTGGTTTATAGGTGCAATGAATAATTGCATGAAGCGTGTAGTGGAAATCGAGACTTCTTTTTTGCCAGCAGGCGAGTACGAGTTTGAGTATTGGGCTGATGCAAAGAATGCTGATAAAAAGCCGACAGAAGTCTCGAAAAAGAAGGTGCGTTTCGTTGCCGGGAAGTCTTTGTCAATAAAGATGGTTTCCGGTGGTGGTTATGTCGGAGTTTTTACTCCGGTAAAATAAGATCTTATACAAAACAGCTATGAAAATAAAAGTATTCTTCATAGCTGTTTTTTTAGGCTATTGTGAATTATAATAAATATAAATATGAAAAATAAACTTTTGCTATTGCTTTTTCTATTGGGAGTGGTTTTCCCGTTGTCTGCACAAGAAAGTGAAGTCTTAATATCGACTTCTCATACCTCTTTATTGCTTTCCACTTCGCAAGGAGGAGAATTGAAATTTTTGTACTATGGTAGAAAACTTACTGATGCTGATGTACATGCTATTGTTAGTACAGAGTCTGGAAGTTTTTCCGCTTATCCAGTCTACGGACTGAATTGTCCTTCTGAGTCTGCTTTGTCTGTGCAGCATGAGGATGGAAACATGACGCTTCAAATGGAAGTCATTGGCGTGGAAACTACTCATCAGGAAAAAGCAAATTTAACAGTTATATCTCTAAAAGACAAAGTATATCCTTTTTATGTAAAACTCTGCTATAAAGCCTATCAGGATGTGGACGTCATTGAGGCGTGGACGGAAATCAGCCATAAGGAGAAAAAGAACGTGAAGCTGAACCAGTTTGCATCTGCCTATCTTCCCGTTCGTAAGGGCAATGTCTGGCTATCCAGTCTCTACGGTGCTTGGGCAAACGAGGCGCGTCTGGTGCAGGAACCGCTGGAACCGGGTATGAAAGTGATAAAGAATAAGGACGGAGTGCGCAATTCGCACACGGCACACGCCGAAGTGATGTTCTCGTTGGACGGACAGCCACGTGAGAATAGCGGACGTGTGATTGGTGCTGCCCTTTGTTACGGAGGTAATTATAAACTGCGCATTGACACAGATGAAAGCGAATACCATCATTTTTATGCAGGTATCAACGAAGACAACTCCGTTTATCATCTGAAAAGCGGTGAGGTATTCAAGACTCCCGAACTGGCATTGACCTATAGTGACGAAGGATTGAGTGGTGGTAGTCGTAACTTTCATCGCTGGGCAAGAACGTATAAACTAGCTAATGGCGACAAGCTCCGAAAGATTCTGCTGAACAGTTGGGAAGGTGTCTATTTCAAAATCAACGAAAGCGGTATGAAGCAGATGATGGCGGATATTTCTTCTATGGGCGGTGAACTTTTTGTGATGGACGACGGCTGGTTTGGTGACAAATATCCTCGCAAGACCGACCGCACTTCGCTGGGTGACTGGATGGTGGATAAGGAGAAACTGCCTTCGGGTGTTGGAGGGCTGATAGATGTGGCTAAGCGGCAGGGTATCAAGTTTGGCATCTGGATAGAGCCGGAAATGGCGAACACTCAAAGTGAATTGTATGAAAAGCATCCGGATTGGGTGATCAAAGCACCGGAACGCGACTTGGTACTGGGACGGGGAGGTACTCAGGTGGTACTCGACCTAGGTAATCCGCAGGTACAGGATTTCGTGTTCAACGTAGTGGACGAACTGATGACTAACTATCCCGAAATAGATTACATCAAATGGGATGCCAATATGTCTATCTTGAATCATGGTTCCAACTATCTGGGCAAGGATGAACAGAGCCATTTATATATAGCTTATCATCGTGGACTGGAAAATGTCTGCAAGCGAATCCGGATGAAATATCCCGAACTGACGATGCAGGCATGTGCCAGTGGTGGTGGACGTGTCAATTATGGACTTTTGCCTTACTTTGACGAGTTTTGGACAAGCGACGATACGGATGCTTTGCAACGCATCTATATGCAGTGGGGCACTTCCTATTTCTTTCCAGCCATCGGTATGGCGTCACATATCAGTGCTGCACCCAATCATCAGACTTTCCGTACCATCCCGTTGAAGTATCGTATTGACGTGGCGATGAGCGGACGTTTAGGCATGGAGATACAACCCAAGAACATGACGGATGATGAGAAAGAACTGTGTCGTAAAGCGATTGCCGAGTACAAGGAAATTCGTCCGGTGGTTCAGATGGGGGACATATACCGCTTGCTTTCTCCTTACGACAAGTTGGGGGCAGCTTCCTTGATGTACGTTTCGCCGGAAAAAGACAAGGCGGTATTCTATTGGTGGAAGCTGGAGCACTTTATGAACCAACACTTGCCACGGGTAGTCATGGCGGGGTTGAATTCTGAAAGCCGTTATCGTATCCGTGAGTTGAACCGTATAGATAAATATCCGCTTAGTTTTGAAGGACAAGTGTTCAGCGGTGCTTATTTGATGGCGAACGGTTTGGAAATACCTTACAATCATAATGTGGACAAGCCGCAAAAGAACGAATACTCAAGTAGAGTGCTTTATTTGGAGGAAGTGGATAAATAACAAACTATCGGAAAAGTTACGGATTGTAACAGATGAACATAAAAGAGTCGTATCAAATTCTATTTTTAAGTAATGATATGACTCTTTTTATTGTACAATGAATGTTGTCAAATTTTAGATTCAAAGATTATTTCCTTTGAGATTGAATGTTGATGCATTCATTTTTTTTATTATCTTCTATGCTGTTGAGTGTCTCATGTCTCATAAACGTATTATAATTAAAATCGACTTTTATGATGAATATAAAACAACTTTTATCAGCTTGTATATTGGGAACAGCAATAGCTTCATGCAGTTTTCCATCGACAGAACGGGAAGGGATTGTTATTAACCTTCAGGAGAAAGGTGCCGAGATAGCTCTTTCAATGTATGGTGTCTTTTTTGAAGAGATTAATCATGCCGGTGATGGAGGATTATATGCCGAGTTGGTTCAGAACCGTAGTTTCGAGGAACATGAGATGCCGGCAGGGTATCATGTGGAAGGAGATAAACTGATTCCCAGTCCGGAGAAATATCACTTGACCGGAGAAGTACGTCACGATCGTTCATTCAAGTGGAATACAGAACCTGTACGTGCTTGGAATTTGCTGGTGAAGGATACTGCGGCTGCCCGGATGAGGCTTACTAAAGAGCGTCCGAAATTTCAGTCAGTTCCTAATAATTTGGAGATAACACTAACGGATGCTTCACACCCTATTCAATTGGTGAATGAAGGATACTGGGGAATGGGGATCGGTGCCGGTGAAAACTATCATCTGCGTGTTATTATTCGCACTTCGTCCGATTATAAAGGAACGGTTGCAGCCAAATTACTTTCTTCGAAAGGAGATGTGCTGGCGGAAACTTCTCTCAAAGTGAAGAATGACAACACTTGGAATGATATAAAAGCTACATTGTTGTCTGCTGCAAAAGATGCCAAGGCAAAGCTAGCTTTGGAATTTGATGCTCCCGGTAAGATTTGGATAGATTATGTTTCTCTTTTTCCGGAAAAGACTTTCAATAATCGCCCGAATGGCTTGCGTAAAGACGTGGCCGAGATGTTGGTAGGATTGAAACCTGCATTCTTCCGCTGGCCTGGAGGATGTGTGGTAGAGGGAATTACTTTGAATAACCGCTTTGAATGGAAAAAAAACATTAGGAGATCCGGCTGCACGCCCCGGAGAGTATAGTACGTGGGGATACCGTTGCTCGTATGGTTTCGGATATTATGAAATGTTGCAGTTTTGTGAAGATATAGGCGCAAAAGCCATGTTTGTATGTAATGTAGGTTTAGGGTGTCAGTTCCGTATGGGCGATGCTTGTCCTGACGACAAAATATCCTATTATTTGGACGATTGTATGGATGCCATTGAATACGCATTGGGTGATGTGACTACGGAATGGGGAAAACGCCGTGCGGCAGATGGTCATGCCGAACCTTTTCCGTTGCAATATGTGGAGATTGGTAATGAAAACTGGGGACCGGAATACGATCGTCGTTTTGATCTGTTCTATAAGGCCATTAAGGAGAAGTATCCGCAGTTGACATTGATTTATAATGAAATGCCACAACGTGATGGGGCTCCTGCAATAGCTAAAACGGATATGATTGATCCACATTGGTATGTCGATCCGTATTTTTTCTTTCGTAACACAACTTTGTTCGATACTTATGAACGGGGAAAATATACGGTTTATGTAGGGGAATATGCCTGTAACCGGGGAGTTGGTGGAGGAAATATGCTGGGAGCTTTGTCTGAAGCTGCGTTTATCGGTGGTATGGAACGAAATGGCGATTTGGTTACAATGGCTTCGTATGCACCTTTATTTGAAAATCGGCATGATAGGAACTGGGCTACCAACTTGATTTGGATTGATTCTGACCAGGTAATGGGACGTAGCTCATATTATGTACAAAAGATGGCGGCGGAGAACCGACCTGATTACAATGTAAAAAGCAACATCACGATGCATGAAGCCCAACCCGAATCTGTGGGTAAGGGACATCTGGGTTTGGGGGCTTCTTTGGCATCTGTAGAGTTTAAGGATGTAAAAGTGATACAAAACGGAGTGACGGATCTGCTTGGCGATATGATTCTATCAAAAGAAAACCGCATGTTACCGGAAAAAGTCTATGAAGGGGACTATACGCTGGAGTTTAAAGTAAGGAAAACAGAAGGTGAACAAGGATTTCAAATTTTTTTAGGTATGAGTGAGGATGGTAAGACCGGATATAGATATAATATAGGTATGTGGAGCAGTAATGACCGGGCGGAACTTATCCGGTTGGAGAAGGGGAAAGATAAAGGCGTGCTGTCGGAACATTCCGGCAAAAAAATTGAAAAGGACAGGTGGTATGAAGTGAAAGTGGTAGTATCCTCCATGAAAAATGAATGTTATCTGGATAATGAACTTGTCTTGTCCTCTGTACCCCAAGCCATGCCGTTACAGTTTGTTGCTTCCGGTTATGATGAAGAAAAAGGAGAATTGGTGATTAAAGTTGTTAATGGGGCTGATACGGCTTATTTGACCACGATTCAGATAAAAGGATCGAAAAACATAGCAGAGGAGGGAAGGGTCATTTCTTTGACTGCGGCCGACGGCAGCGAGGAAAATTCCTTCGAAGAACCCCGAAAGATTTATCCGAAGGAGATTGCATACAAAGGATTCGGACCTGAATTTGATTATGAATTTCCACCCTTCTCATATACGATTTTGCGTGTAAAAGCAGAAAAACAATAAGAAAACGAACGATTAATTTGATATTTTATGAAAAAGATTATTTCATTATTATTTGTGGCAGGGGTGTTGAACACCGTTGCTGCACAGAAAATAACGATGTATTCCACCACTGCATCCGAGCGTTGGACTTCTCAGAAAGTAACAGTTTTGAAGCATGCCTCGCAGACTCCGGAGGTATCTGTCTATATGGATAGTCTTTTACAGCATGTTACCGGCTTTGGCGGCACGTTTAATGAAATAGGCTGGAATGCGCTTCAAAGTCTCTCAGGAAGAACGTGATAAAGTGATGGCTTCCTTGTTTGTCGAAGAGGGAGTACGCTTTTCATTGGGACGTACTCCTGTTGCTTGTAGTGATTATTCATTTGGTTATTATTCTTATAATGATGTGAAAGATGATTATACCATGCGTAATTTCAGTATTGACCGTGATCGTTTTATACTGATTCCTTACATAAAGGAGGCTTTGAAGCTACGTCCCGATTTGAAGATGTGGGCTTCTCCTTGGACTCCGCCGGCATGGATGAAAGTCAACGAGCATTATTCACAGAAAAGTTCCGGCATTGAGGGCACCGATATCGGGCACAACCGTCTTGATCCTGCCCGTAATGTATTGGGAAATGTTACGGGATTCAAGATGCAGCAAGGATATTTGCAGGCATACGCGCTTTATTTCTCCAAATATGTGCAGGCTTATAAAAAAAACGGGATTACTATTTCGATGCTCATGCCTCAAAATGAAATAGCATGGACACCTTGCTGGCCTTCGTGTACGTGGAGAGCAGAGGACTTGGCTATTTTCGTGACCCAATATCTGGGACCTCAATTTAAAAAAGATTCGCTGGATACGGAGATATGGATGGGAACAGTCAATTATCCGAACCCCGATTACATCCGCACTTTTCTGAATCAGAAAAATGTATCGGATTATGTGAGAGGAGTGGGAGTGCAATGGACAGGTATGAAAGCGCTTCCTGTCATTCACAAGGAATACCCTTCGTATGGATATATGCAGACAGAGAATATGTGTGGTAATTCGGAGAATGACTGGTCGGCATTGGAGCGTACTTGGAATGCGGTAGTCCATTGTTTCAATAATGGTGTGGGGGCTTATATGTATTGGAATATGGTGCTCGATGAAACTTGTAAGAGTTGGTGGGACTGGGCACAAAATGCAATGGTTATTGTAGATCGTAATACACGCCAGGTACGTTATACTGATGAATATTATCTGATGAAGCATCTGTCTCATTTTGTACAACCGGGCAGCCGTTTGTTGAAAGTGTCAGACCATGAGAATGTGCTTGCCTTTCGTACTACTGACAATGGAACGGCTATAGTTACTTATAATCCCGATGAAGACACGCGTTTCCGTACTTTTGTCATAGATGGTAAGAAGATAGAGGTGACATTGAAACCCAAATCGATCAATACAATAAAAATGAATGATAAATGAAATTAAAAGAATTGTTGTTGGTTGTCCATTTATTAGTTGGATTCCATTTTATTCTTCATGCACAGAATCATCTGGTTGTTTACCCGGCTCCTGATGAGGTCGATTTAAAAAAGGATTTTACAGTTAAAGTCCGCGAAGTGGGAAAAGAGTGGCAATGGGTGGACGTTTATCCGGTGAAAGTAGATGAAGTACGCCAGACGAAGCATCATGTTGAA
>ULQW01027364.1_pt1 | contig 12779 bp, 10 predicted proteins | sample 1954921 | NCBI WGS metagenome assembly ULQW01 (sample SAMEA4835666, study PRJEB28245) | human gut metagenome | biome: gut microbiome; material: fecal sample | place: Denmark | collected 2008
AATTAATTTTGTACTTTTGTACCCAAATCATTTTATATAGAATGAGACAGTTAAAGATTACTAAAAGTATCACTAACCGAGAGAGTGCTTCTTTGGATAAGTATTTGCAGGAAATCGGTCGTGAAGATTTGATTACTGTAGAAGAGGAGGTAGAACTCGCTCAACGTATCCGTAAGGGTGACCGTATTGCTTTGGAGAAGCTTACGCGTGCTAATTTGCGATTTGTGGTGTCTGTGGCCAAACAGTATCAGAACCAGGGATTGAGCTTGCCTGACTTGATTAACGAAGGTAACCTGGGCTTGATTAAAGCTGCTGAGAAATTTGATGAAACTCGTGGATTCAAGTTTATCAGTTACGCCGTTTGGTGGATTCGTCAGTCTATTCTTCAGGCACTGGCTGAACAGTCGCGTATTGTGCGTTTGCCGTTGAACCAGGTAGGCTCACTGAATAAAATCAGCAAGGCGTTTTCCAAGTTTGAGCAGGAAAACGAGCGTCGTCCTTCACCGGAAGAGCTGGCCGATGAGCTGGAAATCCCGGTAGACAAGATTTCGGATACGCTGAAGGTTTCCGGTCGTCACATTTCAGTGGATGCTCCTTTTGTGGAAGGAGAGGACAACAGTCTGCTGGACGTGCTGGTGAACGATGATTCTCCTATGGCCGATCGCTCCTTGGTAAATGAATCACTTTCGAGGGAAATTGACAGAGCACTTTCTACGCTAACCGAAAGAGAAAAGGATATTATCCAGATGTTTTTCGGTATTAACACGCAGGAAATGACGTTGGAAGAAATCGGCGACAAGTTTGGGCTCACACGTGAGCGTGTTCGTCAGATTAAGGAAAAGGCAATTAGAAGATTAAGACAAAATTCTCGTAGTAAGCTGCTCAAATCTTATTTGGGATAAGGTAGAGATTGATTTCCAAAAAACAGAAGAGATGTATGAAGGTTAGCTCAGACCTTGATACATCTCTTTTTGTATGTAGAAAGGCTTTTTCTTTGTTAATTTATATGTCTTCTTTCGGTTTTTACGCATAATTGTGTACTTTTGCCCCCAATAAATTGATGAATTATGCGTTATACAAAGTTTTTCTGTTTTCTGTTAATGATGGTATTTGCTGCCTCTGCATTCAGCAAGCAGCCGAAAGATAAGAACAAATATGGAGTGTATCTGGCTGGTGTGTCTGCTTCATTTACTGACTCATTAGTGTATTTCACAGACGTGCAGTATCTGGACAGTGCGGCAGTAGATGATAAAGGAATGTTAGTAGGCCGTGCATTGTATAGCATCCAGTTGAAGGACTATCTGGAACAGAAACAGAATGGAAAGAACCGTACTTGCTTCATGTTTTTTAGCCGTAAAAAGAAAAACGTGCAGAAGGAACTGAAGAAATTGAAGGAAAAATATACCAAGGGTGGTTCATTGTTCCTTCAGGATGTGAATGCGGAATTTAAGTTTGAAAAGCCTGATTTTGAATAATGCAGATGAAGAAATGGCTTTACACCCTGTTGGTGATCGTACTGGCCGCCTGTTCCAATGAAATTCCGGAACAACAGCCTGCGAAACGCTCCGGGCGTACGGTGCTCGCATATCTGATTTCGAATAACAAGGCAGGTTCATTAGATACTTATTTACGTGATAACATAATCGATATGTACACCGCATTGGGCAATATGAAAGAATCATGTACATTGCTGGTGTTTTACCGTCCGTATACGGATGATACTCCCTTGGGCAAGCCTACATTAATGAGTTTCTATGCCGATGGACGTGGTAATATCAATAATCAGGCCGTATTGACAGGTCAGGAACTGACTTTTGATGCGGTCTGTAGTATAGCAGAGAAAAAAGAGTATACCATGAACAGTCAGATTGCGACCGATCCGGCAGTGATGAAGAAGGTGTTTACCGATATGCAGACTGTAGCTCCTTCTGATAGTTATGGTCTTATTTTAGGTTCGCATGCCACGGGATGGATGAAGGGTAATTCTGTGCAATCAAAAGCCTTTGGTGATGACGGTGGTTACAATATAGATATTCCTGATTTGGCCAATGTGTTGAAGAAAAGTTTCTCGGAAAAATTGGATTTCGTGCTGTTTGATGCCTGTATGATGGGTAATGCAGAGGTGGGCTATGAATTGAAAGACGTAACTTCACATTGTATTGCTTCCGTAATGGAGACTCCGGTGTATGGATTCCCGTATGATCAGATTCTTTCTTATTTGTATACCGAAAATATAGATTACCCTGCTGTTTGTCATGAGTTTATGTCTTTTAATAAGACGAATAACTTGTGGGGTACATGCGCAGTGATGGACTGTAGTCAAATGGAAAATTTGGCCAGTGCAGTAAAAGCAAAGCTTTCAGAGTGGAAGGATGCGCTTTCTTCTGTGTCCATGCGGAACGTACAGCAGTATGGAGTGAACAGCTATAAATATTTTTCCTACGATGTACTTGATTTCTTTCGGGAGTTAGGAAGGAAAAGTGGGATAGTAAAGACTACTGATTTGAATGAGGCTATTGCTTCTGTGCAAAGCGCATTGAACCAAGCGGTGATAGCTAAAGATTGTTTGTCTGGTGTAGATTATGATTTTGATGGGCTGGTTATAGATGGTACCCGCTTCTGTGGAATCGGTATGTATATTCCTGGAGAATATAATCGTTATGTTGCTAATAAAACAATTTGGAATAGTTACTACGAACAGTCTATCTCATGGTATCGTGCCGCAGGTTGGGCTGATTTAAATTTGAACTAATTACAAATTTCTTTACTCTTTGTGTGAACATTCTATTGGCTAAGTGTGTTTTTATTTATTAAAACAGATTTATAGGTATGTGGAATTTCATCAAAGAATTACGACGTAAGGACCACCAGCGTTATCTTGGTGGACTGGATTTCTTTAAATATATTGGTCCCGGTTTGCTTGTGACCGTTGGTTTTATAGATCCGGGAAACTGGGCTTCTAATTTTGCGGCAGGAGCAGACTTCGGGTACTCCTTGTTGTGGGTGATTACCTTGTCTACTATTATGCTCATCGTGTTGCAGCATAATGTGGCTCACTTGGGAATTGTTACCGGGCTTTGCTTGAGCGAAGCTGCCACTAAATATACACCGAAATGGGTGTCACGTCCTATCTTGGGAACAGCCGTATTGGCGTCTATCTCCACTTCTCTGGCTGAGATTTTGGGAGGAGCCATTGCCCTGGAAATGCTATTTGATATTCCTATTATCTGGGGTTCCCTTCTCACTGCTTTCTTTGTCACAATCATGCTGTTTACCAATTCCTACAAGCGGATTGAGCGCTCTATTATTGCATTTGTGTCAGTGATAGGACTGTCATTTCTCTATGAACTTTTCCTGGTTGACATAGACTGGCCTTTGGCTGCCCGTTCGTGGGTGATACCTTCTATTCCCGAGGGTAGTCTGTTGGTGATAATGAGTGTGCTGGGAGCCGTGGTGATGCCTCATAACCTGTTCTTGCACTCGGAAGTGGTACAGAGCCGAGAATACAATAAGAAGGACGATGCTTCTATCCGAAAGCTGTTGAAGTATGAATTTTATGATACCCTGTTCTCTATGGGAGTAGGCTGGGCCATCAACAGTGCGATGATTCTGCTGGCTGCGGCTACCTTTTTTGCTAATCATATCGGAGTAGAAGAGTTGCAGCAAGCCAAGAGCTTGTTGGAACCTTTGCTGGGTAATCAGGCTGCTACTATCTTTGCCCTTGCCTTGCTGATGGCAGGTATTTCTTCCACTGTGACAAGCGGGATGGCCGCCGGTTCCATTTTTGCCGGCATGTTTGGTGAATCCTATCATGTAAAGGATGTGCACTCTCGTGTAGGCATTCTGCTTTCATTGGGAATTGCACTGGTTATCATTTTGTTCATCGAGAATCCTTTCCAGGGATTGATTATCTCACAAATGATACTGAGCATTCAGCTTCCGTTTACCATTTTCTTACAGGTAGGTTTGACCTCTTCAAAACGGGTCATGGGGCAATATGCCAACTCCCGGTGGAGCAGTTTTGTGCTTTACACCATGGCAGTGATTGTATCTGTGCTGAATCTGGCTCTTCTTTTCTCGGAAAGCTTTTAAGCTGTCCGTAAATCGGTGCCTGACATCTTTTTCTTATAGTGGTATGCCAGCATCAAAGCTGCCACGGCAAAGGCCAAGGCATCGGATAATGGCATGCTGAACCATACACCTTCCACGCCATAGAAGGGTGGGAGAAAAGCCAGTCCCGGAAGAAGGAAGAGCAGCTGGCGGGAAAGAGACAGGAAGATGGAAATCCGGGCCTTTCCGATGGACTGAAAGAACTGGGTGATGACAATCTGTGCACCTACCACCGGGAAGGACAGAATACCAATTCTCAGGGCCAGTGTCGCTTCATCAGTCAGTTCGTGGTTGTCAGTAAACATGCCGACAAATATACCGGGAAACAGTTCACCGATTATGAATCCTAAGGTAGTAATGATACATCCTGCCGTGATTCCCAGTTTTAAGGTTCTTTTTACGCGGTCGAAATGCTGTGCACCGTAGTTGTATCCCGTAATGGGCTGCATTCCCATAGTGATGCCCATTACAATCATGACAAAGAGCATCTGGATACGGTTGAGGATGCCGAATGCACCGATGGCCATATCACCTCCATAATTGAGCAGACGGTTGTTGATGAAAATCACGATGCAGCAGGCACACACATTCATAACGAAGGGCGACATGCCGATGGCAAAAATGTTGGCTATGATGTGCTGTTTCAACCGTATGCTGTGACGCTGGAAGCGGATATAAGTCTTCGGGCTGTAGAAGTGATACAATACCCACAGCATGCCGATGAATTGTGAGCAGATGGTCGCAAGTGCCGCTCCCCGGATTCCCCAGTTCAGTACAAAAATAAAAATCGGAGCCAGAATAATGTTGCAGCCTACGGTCAGCATGGAAGAAAGCATGGCTTTTTTTGGATAACCAGTGGCACGCATGATGTTGTTGAGCCCGATCATCACGTAGGAAATCGGACTGCCCAACAAAATTACCTGCATAAAATCGCGGGCATACGGCAGGGTAGCTTCGCTGGCTCCAAAGAAGAAGAGAATCGGTTCCAGAAAGATAAATGCCAATCCGCCGTAGAAGATGGCATTAATGACACAAAGAATAGCTACGTTGCCGAGAATGTCTTCTGCCCCCTTTTTATCCTTCTGTCCCAGTCGGATGGAAGAAAGTGTGGCACCTCCTACGCCCACCAGTGTACAGAAGGCTACCAGCAGGTTCATCAGCGGAAAGGTAATGGCCAGACCGGAGATGGCCAGGGCTCCCACACCATGACCGATGAAAATACTGTCTATGATGTTATACAAGGAAGTCAGTGTCATTCCGATAATGGCAGGAATGGAATATTCCACCAGCAGTTTCCCGATAGGGGCTTCTCCCAATATGTGCGGATTGTTTTCTTTCATGTACGTTTGTTTATTTTAATTTCCAAAGTTAGGAATATGAAGCAATATTTTAGAACTTTGTACCGTTAAATCAAACTAAACATACCAATGGACAAAACTAAATGCGTAGCAGCACTTTTTGATTTTGACGGAGTAGTGATGGACACTGAGTCACAGTACAGCATCTTTTGGAATGAGGTGGGAAAGAAATACCATCCGGAATACGAGGAATTCGGAAAAATCATCAAGGGACAGACGCTGCGGCAGATTTACGACCGTTATTTTCAGGGAATGGAGCATGAACAGGCTGAAATTACAGAAGGCCTGAACCGTTTCGAGACGGAGATGCGCTATGAATATGTGCCGGGAGTGGCAGAGTTCATGCAGAGCCTTCGTGCCCATGGAGTGAAAATAGCTATAGTGACCAGCTCGAACGAGAAGAAAATGGCCAATGTGTATGCGGCACATCCTGAATTGAAGGACATGGTGGACCGGATACTCACAGCCGAGATGTTTCAGAAATCCAAGCCGGACCCCGATTGTTTTTTGCTTGGAGCCAAAGTTTTCGAAACGCTTCCGGCCAATTGCGTCGTATTTGAAGATTCGTTCCATGGCATTCAGGCGGGAAACGCAGCAGGCATGCCTGTAGTGGGACTGAGCACCACCAATCCGGCGGAAGCCATTCAAAATCAGTGCGCCCGGGTGATTCCGGATTTCACCTGTTTTACGTATGAAGAAATGATGAACTTGCTGTAAGGCTTGTCTGATTCGGAAAAATCGGCTATTTTTGCGGAAATTTTATTAATTCAGAAGAAAACTATGGCAGGATATCTTTCTGGTGATACTCGTAAGGTAACGACTCACCGTTTGATTGAGATGAAACAGAGAGGTGAAAAGATTTCCATGTTGACCTCTTATGATTATACAATGGCGCAGATTGTAGACGGCGCAGGTGTGGATGTGATTCTGGTAGGTGATTCAGCTTCGAATGTGATGGCGGGTAACGTGACGACCTTGCCTATTACCGTGGAGCAGATGATTTATCACGGAAAGTCAGTGATGCGCGGTGTGAAGCGTGCATTGGTAGTGGTGGATATGCCATTCGGTTCTTATCAGGCAGACCCGTTTGACGGAGTACGCAATGCTATCCGTATCATGAAAGAAACACATGCCGATGCCCTGAAGCTGGAAGGCGGTGAAGAAGTCATCGACGTGATTCGCCGTATTATCGGTGCCGGAATGCCCGTGATGGGACATCTGGGACTGATGCCTCAGTCTATCAATAAATATGGAACTTACGGTGTACGCGCCAAAGAAGACGCAGAAGCTGAAAAGCTGATTAAGGATGCACGTCTGTTGGAAGAAGCCGGATGCTTCGCTTTGGTACTGGAGAAAATTCCGGCAGCACTGGCAACCCGTGTGGCTCAGGAGCTGACTATTCCGGTTATCGGAATCGGAGCCGGTGGAGGAGTAGACGGACAGGTATTGGTAGTGACTGACATGCTGGGTATGACCAAAGGATTCAGCCCGCGTTTCCTTCGTCGCTATGCCGACCTGAATACCGTGATGACCGATGCCATCGGACATTATGTAGCCGACGTGAAAGCTTGTGACTTCCCTAACGAGTCAGAACAATACTAAGATTATCACTTATAAGCCGCAGATGCATGGACTGCAAAGTCCGGTTCTTCCGGACAATTTAAAAGTCGCAGTCTGTGCATCTGTGTTTTCTATCAGATGTAGAAAAAATGTGGAACAAGAATTTTAATCTTTTGCTCATCGCTAATTTTTTCCTGTATACGGCAGTGTATATGCTGTTTCCAGCACTTCATCATTGGATGGTGTCAGAAGGAGGGTATACGGGATTTCAGGCCGGAGGGGCCATAGCCATCTTTGGAGCTTCTCTTTTTCTTTTGGGAGCTTTCAATAATTACCTGGTCGATACGTTTAAGCGTAAGAATGTGTGTACGCGCAGCCTTCTGCTGCTGGCGCTTTTGGGATTGTTGTATCCATACGCCGGAGAGTGGGGGATGATTTTCCTTTTGCGTGTGCTTCAGGGAGCCTTGTTTGGGGTGGTACTGATGGCCATGGGCAGTACCCTGGTCATCGATGTAACTCCCAGCCAATACAGAAACAAGGCCAGTGTGGTTTTCACCTGGTCGGGGGTACTCGGTATGCTGTGCGGCATCCTGTTGGGATATAATGCAGGCTGGTATCTTTCTTTCCAGCAGCAGATTTATCTTTTTGTGGGACTTTGTGCCCTTCCAGTCGTACTGGTTTCCATGGTGGAAGTCTGTTTCCGTGCTCCGTTGGACCTTCCGTTGCTGTCGTTCGACCGTTTTCTGCTTTTTCGTACCTTGATTCCGGGTTTGAACATGATGGTGGTTCCCTTCATTTTAGGGGTCCTGTTCAGCTCGATTTTCGATACTTTTTTCTACATTTGTATCATAGCCGGATTTATCGTCTTCCTGCTGCTGGACCGTGTGGTTCGCAAGCAAGTGAACGGCCGCCTGCTGAATGGTGTCGGACTGGTATTGATGTGCGTGGCAGTATGGCTACTGGGCTGTTCCACCGAAAAAGGAATGCTGATGGGAGCCGGTTTCCTGACCGGATTGGGCATGGGTTTCTCCCTGCTTCAGTTCTTGCGGATGATGATACGTCTTCCTTTGCACTGTGAACGCGGAACGGGCTATCACACCTATCAGTTGCTTTGGGAGTCGGGCGTCATGCTGGGTGTGTTCTTCGGAAAATACACAGAAGACAGCTCCGGACAACAGTTCCGGGCTGCATCGCTCATTCTGCTGGCTGGTCTGTTGATTTATCAGGCAGTGGTGCACGGCTATTTCATGAAACGAATGAAGAATAGATAACTTAACTAATATAAAGAATATGGCAGACGACAAGAAAATTATCTTTTCAATGGTGGGAGTGAGCAAATCATTCCAGAACAACAAACAGGTATTGAAAGACATCTACCTATCCTTTTTTTATGGCGCGAAAATCGGAATCATCGGTTTGAACGGTTCCGGTAAGTCTACTTTGATGAAAATCATTGCCGGAATCGAAAAGAACTACCAGGGTGAAGTGGTATTTTCACCGGGCTATTCTGTAGGTTATCTGGCACAGGAACCTCAGCTTGACGACACGAAGACCGTGAAGGAAGTCGTGATGGAGGGAGTGCAGCAGGTGGTAGACACGCTGGCTGAATACGAAGAAATCAATCAGAAGTTCGGTTTGCCGGAGTATTATGAAGATCCGGAAAAGATGGACGCACTCTTTGCGCGTCAGGCTGAACTGCAGGATATTATTGACGCTACCGATGCGTGGAATCTTGACAGCAAACTGGAACGTGCAATGGATGCGTTGCGCTGTCCGCCCGAAGACCAGCTGGTGAAGAACCTTTCGGGAGGTGAACGCCGCCGTGTGGCTTTGTGCCGTCTGTTGTTGCAGAAACCGGACATCCTGTTGCTCGACGAGCCGACCAACCACCTGGATGCAGAAAGCATTGACTGGCTGGAACAGCACTTGCAGCAGTACGAAGGAACGGTAATTGCCGTAACGCACGACCGCTACTTCCTGGATCATGTAGCCGGATGGATTCTGGAGCTCGACCGTGGTGAAGGTATTCCTTGGAAGGGAAATTATTCAAGCTGGCTGGAGCAGAAGACCAAGCGTATGGAAATGGAAGAAAAGACGGCCAGCAAGCGTCGTAAGACGCTGGAACGCGAGTTAGAATGGGTGCGCATGGCTCCTAAGGCTCGTCAGGCCAAGGGTAAGGCTCGTCTGAATTCGTATGATAAACTCTTGAATGAAGATGTGAAGGAGAAGGAAGAAAAGCTGGAAATCTTTATTCCGAACGGTCCGCGTCTGGGAAACAAGGTTATCGAAGCCAAGCATGTGGCCAAGGCGTATGGCGACAAACTGCTTTTCGACGACTTGAACTTCATGCTGCCGCCTAACGGTATCGTGGGAGTTATCGGTCCGAACGGTGCCGGAAAGACGACGTTGTTCCGCCTGATTATGGGCCTGGAAAGTGTGGATAAAGGCGAGTTTGAAGTAGGAGAGACGGTGAAAGTAGCTTATGTAGACCAGCAGCACAAGGACATTGACCCGAACAAGACCGTATACCAGGTAATCAGTGGCGGTAACGACCTGATTCGTATGGGTAACCGCGATGTGAATGCCCGTGCTTACCTGAGCCGCTTCAATTTCTCCGGTTCTGATCAGGAAAAACTTTGCGGTATGCTTTCCGGTGGTGAACGTAACCGTCTGCATCTGGCCATGGCACTGAAGGAAGAAGGTAACGTGTTGTTGCTCGACGAGCCGACCAACGATATCGACGTAAATACCCTCCGTGCGCTGGAAGAAGGTTTGGAAGACTTTGCCGGATGTGCCGTAGTTATCAGCCACGACCGTTGGTTCCTCGACCGTATTTGTACCCACATTTTGGCTTTTGAGGGAGACAGTCAGGTGTTCTACTTCGAGGGTTCTTACACGGAATACGAAGAAAACAAGATGAAGCGTATGGGTAATGTAGAGCCGAAACGCGTACGTTATCGCAAGTTGATGGAAGATTGATTTTCCCTTATCAATAAATAAAAAAAGGCCTCTGACGGGAAACTGCCGGAGGCTTCTTTTATTTATAGAGTTGGAAAGTAACGTAAATTTAAATAGTGGGAGATAAATATTGGCTCTTGGATATTTTTCGTATCTTTGTATAAAGGCTTGAATCAAATAAGTATTTGCCGTTTCCCGTTATTCATTATTAATTGTTTAGTATGAAATATCCAATCGGAGTACAGAATTCTGATAGCATCATGGAAGACGGTTATTTTATTGATTGGAACAAGTATTAAACGAAACACATTAACTAATATGGAAAAGAAAATACCCTTTGCTTCTGATGTAATTCTGATTGATGCAGCTTTCCTTGACCGCGTGGGGAAGGATATGGCGGCACATTTTGCACCACTGGTGGGGCGCGAACTACCTAAGGCTGATTTGGCCGTGTTGCTGGAGTGTCTGGCTTTGGATGCGGGAATTGAGCCGGGCAAGAATGAGATACAGGTTATTTTTGTGTATGATGCGGAGCATAGCCGGATGGGCTTCTGCCTTCCTTCTGATTTGGAGAAGGAAGTTCACGGCATGGCATTCCAGAGCCGTCTGGGCGAGTTTGCGCTTTATGCTTTCCAGCCTTCGGATATGGCCCGCCGGGAGGACTTGTTTACGGAATCATTGCAACTGCTGACCGAATCGAAAGATGCACGCCGAATCATGCTGGTGCCCGATGAAGGGGAATATGGAGAAGCTGTGGAGCGTCTGGCAGCAAAGATAAAGGGAAAAGATGGTGTGACGGTGTTCGGCATGAATCCTCCGGCACACGATTATGAATATTCTTTTGAAATGTTAGGATTTGCCATTCTTCAGTCGTTGGGTATCCGGGCAGAGGAACTTTAATCTTTGTGTGGTATGTCGGATTTCCGTTTGAAAGCTTTCTATAGTGTGGCACGAAACCTTAGTTTTACCAAGGCTTCGCAGGAATTGTTCGTGAGTCAGCCGGCAGTGACCAAGCATGTTAGGGAATTGGAGAGTCTCTATGGGGTGCGTCTGTTCGACCGGAAGGGAAATTCCATTTCGCTCACTGAGGCTGGAAAGCTGCTGATGGAGCACTGCGAACGGATTTTGGACGATTACCGCAAGCTGGAGTACGACATGCACCAGTTGAACAATGAGTATGCAGGAGAGTTACGGTTAGGGGCCAGTACGACAATCTCACAGTATGTGCTTCCGCCTGTGCTGGCTGCTTTTACGGAGCGTTATCCCAAGATGAGTGTGTCATTGATGGACACTAATTCGCGCAATGTAGAGAAGGCTTTGCAGGAGCATACCATTGACGTGGGTATGGTGGAGGGAGTGTTCCGTCTGCCCAGTCTGCGCTACGACCCGTTCTTGTGCGATGAGCTGGTGCCGGTAGTTTGTTCCCGCGGCCACTGGGCCGGAAAGGAGGAACTGACGCTGGAAGAGTTTGTTCGTGTGCCATTGGTGCTTCGTGAGCGGGGTTCCGGCACGCTGGATGCCATTGAGATGGTATTGGCAGAGCAGGGACTGAAGCTTTCTTCGCTGAATGTGCGGATGCACTTAGGCAGTACGGAAGGTATCAAGTCGTTCTTGCGGTGCAGTAACTGTATGGGCATTGTGTCAATCTGTGCCCTGGAGAGGGAACTGAAGGAAGGAGACTTTCAGGTGATTGACATTGAGGGCTTGCAGTTCAAGCGGCATTTCTGTTTTGTATCGGCTCAGGGACAGGAGTCGGATACGGTATTGAATTTTATGCGTTTTGTCCGGCACTTCCTTTCTGGGAAGTAAAGGCCGGACAAAACGTCTCTTTTTATTTTTTCCCGAATTCAGGATCGATTTTCAGCAGGGCGGTAACGCCGAAGGTGGCCAGTGTGCAAACCATAATCCAGATGAAGAACAGCTGGTAGCCTAAGGTTTCTTGCATCCAGCCGGCTATCATGCCCGGCAGCATCATGCCCAAGGCCATGAAGGCGGTACAGATGGCATAGTGCGAGGTTTTGTGTGTGCCGTTGGCAAAATAAATGAGGTAGAGCATGTAGGCCGTGAATCCGAATCCGTAGCCGAACTGTTCCACAAAGATGCAGCTGTTCACGATGATTAAGTTGTCAGGCTGGGCGTAACTCAGGTACACATAGACAATGTCGGGCAGGGAGATGGCCCACACCATCGGCCAGAGCCAGCGGCGCAGTCCGTGGCGTGCTACGGCAATGCCTCCCAGGATACCTCCTAAGGTGAGACCGACAATGCCGAGCGTACCTTGGGCAAAGCCTATCTGTGCCGTGGTCATGCCGAGTCCTCCTTGTTCCACCGGATCGAGCAGGAAGGGGATGCCCATCTTGGCTAACTGTGCCTCGGGCAGGCGATAGAGCAGCATGAACAGGATGGCGGTAAGTGCCTGTTCTTTCTGGAAGAAGGAACGGAAGGTGAGCAGGAAATCGGTCAGTATGCTCCGGGCTTCTCCTTGCCGGGCAACCGACGGACAGTCTTGGTCAGGACGGGGCAGTACGAAGGAATGGTAGAGCCACAGAGCCAGCAGGCAGCCTGCTAACGTGAAGAAGGTGATGCTCCAGGCGTACGATGTGCGTCCGGTCATTTCTTCCAACCGGCCGGCCAGCATAATGAGCAGTCCTTGTCCGGCGATGGTAGCAAAGCGGTAGAACGTGCTGCGGATGCCCACGAAGAAGGCTTGCTGATGCGGGGTTAGGCCTAACATGTAGAAGCCGTCGGCGGCGATGTCGTGGGTGGCGGAGCTGAAGGCTACGAGCCAGAACA
>ULQW01010284.1_pt1 | contig 12768 bp, 19 predicted proteins | sample 1954921 | NCBI WGS metagenome assembly ULQW01 (sample SAMEA4835666, study PRJEB28245) | human gut metagenome | biome: gut microbiome; material: fecal sample | place: Denmark | collected 2008
CCGAAGAATATACAACTGCGCGGCAGTTCTTTGACATTTCGCCCGTATGCCGCTCTGAATCTGTCCGCCCGAAGGCTCAAAAACTGCTTAATACGGCTGACATCTGTACGGCGGAAAGCATCAAGCTCTGATACCTCCACAAGCCAAACTCCCTGCAACAGCTCCGATGCCTCTTTGCCCTCAAAGGTGCGTATACTGTCGTTGAACCATCCGCGGCTCATTTTGTCGAGCAGCGTACTCTTTCCTATGCCCTGCGGTCCGGTCAGAATCACCATGCTGTCATATTTGCATCCGGGCGTCATTGCACGGGCAACAGCCGCAGTGAACGCCTTGCGGGTTACGGCGCGATTGTATGCTGTGTCCTTTGCGCCAAGGTAGTCTATGAAGAGACTATCCAAACGAGGGACATTATCCCATTTACCGATCAGACCGCGCAAATAATCCTTTACATCATTGAATGAGTGCGAATTTGAATGGAGCGAAAGCGCACCGTCTATCTTTCCGTTGCCTGTTATCTTGTAGACCTTTTCGAGGTACCAGTACAAGCCGGCATTGTCGTTATCGTCCCACAGCCTGCGCTTGTCACGCTTATCCCAAGGGAGCGCCCCAAGCACCTCTCCGCGCCCGGCAAACTCGTTGAGTGCAAACTTTCCGACAAGCTGAGGGTCGTGTTCGAGCACTATACGCACATTGTCTATCGTGCCCTTTATGGCGCCGGTCTGTACATTCTTCTCAAGTAGTGTCATCCAGTCAACAGCGTCCTCTTCTTTGTCCGCTGCGACGCCCTCGAAGTCTTTGACTGCGCTCTCATAGCGCTCACGATCCATAAGTGTCGCAACGGCTTTCAGACTGCAGGCATATTTGCACATCTCGAGATAGGACGGCAGCCTGTTTGTCGGAGTGCCCGGCTGCGCTTCATCATCCAACTCAGCGTACTTGTGCAGGCGGACGAGGTCGAAAGCATTGACAAGGCGACCGCCGCAGGGGTCGGTGGCGTGGTGGCTGTATAAGAACTTGCCATCGTCATACAGCACCGCACCTCCGGTCGTAGAGCCTCCGAGGTATGTATATCGTCCGGGAGCGCTGTCAACAGGCTCATATATTCCGGGGATGAGTTCATCCATCGCCCGTGGGATGTCGTAAACGCGGCAAAAAGCACCCACAGTGCCGTGCTTATCTTCGGGGTCACCCTGCTTGACTGCTAACTTCGTGAAAGCCTGCTGTCCCGGCAGAGCCGGCCATAGTGACACATCGTGCCAGTCCGAATATTGGGCAAGCACGCCGTCGGCAGACGCAAACGGCTTGTCCCCCACGAGATAGACATATTCGCTGTCCGCGCAGCAGCTCGGCCAATACATCAGCCGGCTCGGCTCAAAAGTCGTGGGATCTGTGAATTCAAGTCCGATAAGCTCCGCCATCTTGCGAGCTATCGGCTCATATTCATCCGCAGTCACTGTGCGGTCTAAAGGCAACAGCACTCTGAGTCTCGGCGCCGCCGGCTGATGCTTGCGCGTACTGTACACGCAATAGCCGCAGCCGAGTGCATCCACACGGCGCAGCACGTCATCCTTATGCCCCGCGGGTATGCTGTCGAGGTCGAGCGTGACAACATCCCTGCCTTGAACATTATTTGCTTTGCGGCGGTTGCCGAGCAGCGTACCGCCGACAAATCCGCCGACATCTTTCAGATCATCCTGCTGCGCCTTCTTGAGGTTCATATACTCTGCGAGACTCTCTGTGCCTCGCGCCGGCACTTTTAGCTTCTCCCACAGCTCCGATACAAGCAGTGTCTGCGGATTCCACACGATGGCGCGCCTGCTTGCACCGTAAGATATGGTTATTTTTCGGTCATGTTGCATATCGTCTTCTCCTCGACCGTTAATCTTTTTTGAAGAATCCCCCGACCCAGCCGTCAGCGTTGAGCGGTAAGCCCGGTGCCCACGGTATCGGTTGGCTCATTATATTTACGACATCGTCAAGCGTTGCAGTGTCCGCACGGCAGTCTATAACAACCTCGTCGTGGATGTGAAATACGACCGGCAAGCCCTCTTTCTCAAGGTTTTCAATAGCCTGCGCCAGGCAATCGCGCGCAACAGCTTGAACGCAATTCTCAACAAGCTTCCCGCCGTAGGTCTCAATGCGTTTCCACTTTTTTGTGGTCTGATCCATGCCCATATATGAAATGGACGGTCCGCCCCACTTGTTTTCTCCAATCTGCGGCGAGTTATAATACAGCTTTCGCCCGCTCGGAAGCAGAACAGTCAGATACTCGACCTCGTGCGCAGCATCATATTCACAAGACACAAGCAGCCTTCCGACGCCGACGCTGCATCCGGTACTTATTGCCTCCACCGCGGCGGAATTCATCTTGTACCAAAGGTCGCATATGCGCTTGTTTGTGTCGCGCCAGCGCTGCACTATATCGGGCAAATCATCTTCGGGTATACCCATATCGAGAGCGCCCATATTTATCAATGCACCCGCTCCGCCCTGATATCCAAGAGCGAGCTCCGCAACCTTGCCCTTTTGCCGCAGGGCGTACTCCGGATTGCCCTTTTTTATTCTTTCAATCGGTACGCCGAACATCTGTGAAGCTGACGCTTCGTAAATTTTGCCGTGGGTCTTAAAAACCTCGAGCCGCCACTGTTCCCCCGCCAGCCACGATATTACGCGCGCCTCTATTGCAGAGAAATCTGCATCGATGAGGACATTACCGTCCGACGCAACAAATGCAGTGCGTATCAGCTGTGACAGCGTATCCGGCACACTGCCGTAAATCAGTCTCAAATTGTCAAGTTTGCGCTGCTTTACGAGATTTCTCGCGAGTTCAAGAGGCTGTGTGTATGTTCTCGGCAGGTTCTGCACCTGCACCAAGCGCCCTGCCCATCTGCCCGTCCGGTTGGCGCCGTAGAATTGCAGCAGCCCCCGAACACGCCCGTCAGGGCATACGGCCTGCTCTATCGCATCATACTTTTTCGTGCTCGTCTTACCGAGTTCCTGCCTTATCTCAAGCATACGTTGCACCCCCGGGATATCCGGTGCTTGCGCTATCATCTTTGCAACAGTATCTTTCCGCAGGTCTGTAACCTCTTCCCCGGTCTCCTGCTCAAGCCAGGCGGAGAGCTGCTGCACGCTGTTCGGATTATTCAGGCCGGATATTCGAACCGCCTCTTGTGTCAGTCGTTCGCGCACGGTTGCGCCAATTTCAAGCGCGCCGCTCACCATTTCCATGTCCACAGCTACGCCTCGGGCATTGATGAGGAGATCTGTCTCCCACTGCCTCTGCAGCCAGTCCGGCACGGTAATCAGAGAAAGACGCCGTTCGATTTCCATTTCGGTCGTCACATCCTGGGCGTTATATTCCTTAAACAGCTCCCAGCGCGCCGGGTCATGATTCGGTAGATTTCTGCGCCTGCCGCCGTTGCTTTTTGTCGGCGTGCAGGGCACGCAAAAATACCGTATCAATGCTTTGCCGGTGCTGAGTTTACGCTTATCCTCCGGCAGACCCAAAGCGCGCCCTGCGGCGTCAAGCCCCGCAGGGTATCCCGCATAAAGCCCGTGAAACATGGTGCAGCGCCACTGTTCCGGAGGCAGCTGCCTCCCCATAAACTTGGAGAGGCAGCCCCATTCAAACGCTGCGTTGTATGCGTGTTTCAGGCATTGAGGATCGCACAGCGCGTCCAATACCCAATCGGGCAAATGCTCGCCCTGTGCTATGTCGCAGCACACGGGCGGAGCACCGTTGAGAGAATAGGCAAAAAGCAGGATCTCGAAATCCGGGCTCGCTATATATTTTTGAGCACCGGCTTTAGCTATCGGCACACTTGAGAATGTCTCGAGGTCGATACTTAAATGATCCATTTCTTTTTCTGTCTCCTTACATAGGCTGTCCGGTTATCGGGTTTATTTTAGGTACGAATGCATTAGCGGCGGGCTGTGCTGCGGCAAAGCTCTGACCGAGGCCCTCAAAGTCCGTGGCCGCCGATGCGCCGCCCCCGAGAGGCTCTCCATCACGAGTCTTGAGCACATTTCCGAGACCGCATCCGACTCCTTTGCTCCCCGCGCTGTCATACGGGAAGAAATTGACCGTTACACGAGCGTACATTCCGCTGTAAATGTCCGACGGCGCAAGCTCGCAGTTGATGTTATCGATGCCGACAACCTGCGGCTTGTTCTTGGTTGATGCCGTGATAACGAAGTGTCCCTTACACTCGTCGCCATAGGGCAGCCCGGATTCGCGCAGCCCGTCGCCGTCGTGGAGCAGCGTCTTAGGCGCGGGATGTGCTCCGCCCCATTTGCTGCTGACGCCGTCATCATACGCCGCCTGCATCGACGCCTGAATATCTGCGATTGTCGCAGTGTCTGTTTTGGGGATCAGCAGAGTCACGCTGTATTTCGGGTCTCCGCCCTGCTTAGCAGCGCGCGCGGTAATGAGGTTGCAGTAAGAGAGTCTGACCTCGCCTGTAAGTACTTTTGTTTTGATGTTCTGATACATGAATATATCCTCCTGTAAATTTAGTCATTGATTTGAAAGCCGTTCTCACGGAACTTTTCATTGAAGATTTCGCACACGGATTCAATCTTTTCGAGCTTAGCCAGGCACTTTTTCACTTGCTCTGCGAGCCGTTTATTCGAAAGTTCCTGTTTTCTGATAGTCTTCTTGTCTGTTGTCACGGTACCATTTTCCCATCCTGGCGCCTGATATAGGTCGGAGTAGTTTTTCTTAGCCGCGGCGGCATCTTTTCTGCAATCTTCGCGACGCAGATATAAGTATTCACTCATGCGCGCTATCACGCCGGCATTTGCGCGAAACCACTTCTGCGCCAGTGTAAATAGGCTTTTGATTTTAGGGTTCGGTGCGTTCTCTAAAAACTCCGGATAAACAACAACAGTTCCGTTGCCATGGTGAATAGAGAAGTTCTTTGTGTTATCCATTTGCAACACCCGCAAAATCTGCCGCCGCCGGGCTATACGGTTCACGCTTATCTGATTTCGGCGCGAGTGTAGGCTTTCCGAGCGGTTTGACAACAAAACTGCCGAGCTTGTCAGCAAACTCTGCCTTGCCCATGAGCTTCTCGAGCTCGGTAAGCGTCTTCGGCTTGCGGTCATAGACAAGAGACTCGTCATAGCCTGCGGCAATTGCCGCGGCAAGGGCGGCATCCTGATTACTGAATGTTCTGATACTTCTTCCGGCAACGGCTTTCCATCCGGGAATGGACTCACCGCGGATAAGTGCCGAGAGAGCGTAATCTTCGAGATCCTTGTACCATTTCACAAGGTTCGCTCCACGAGCGAGGCAGTCTCCGATTTCTGCGTCCGTCAAAGTGTGTATGTCGTGCTGTTTGAATTCTTCCAGTGCGAGGTTCTGCTCCGCTCTGGCTCGGCACGTCGCACGGGCTCGGCAGAAACGGCACCACTCGCCGGCGCAAAACCTGCCCTCGCCGGAGAACGCCTCCTGCGCTATCGGCTTGATGCTTTCGCCCCATGCGCGCAGTTCCTCCACAGTTATTGTTTCGGTGCTGACCTCTGATTGGATTCTCGGCTGGTCAATGGTCATGCTGACAAACTTGATCATGTCTCCGAACACCGGCGCGTATCGTCTCAGCGCACCGAGCGCATAAAGCCTCATCTGCGGGTTATTTTCTGCCGAGACCGGAACACCCTGACCGTGTTTATAGTCCACAATGCTCAGTGTGTCTCCGCCTATCATGATACAGTCACAGGTGCCGTATCCCTCCGGCACATAGTCGCCAAAGTCAACGCGCACCTCTGCCGCCACATTCGGACGGGTACAGTACTGCATGGCTCTTTCGGACAAATGCTCTATGTACAAATCAGAGGTTTTGTCCATCTCGTCGTTATAGAGCGGCGCTGCCTTGAGTTTGTTGAGCTTTGCCGTAAAAGCCCGCGGCTTAATCTGCATGGTGAAATGCTTAATCACTTTGAGCTCGCATATTGCGTGCGCAAGTCTACCCTCTTCGGCATAGTGCGAGCTTGTTTCGGGGAACTGCGCTTCAAGCCTCGGTGCAGCGGTGCAGTGCAGCCACCGCGCAGCGGATGAAGCTGACAGCAGTGCATGTGTCTCAGGTGGCATATTTCTCAACTCCCTTCATATCTGCGCGCCGAGAGCACGCAACTTGCCGGCCACAGCGCCATATGTCTCGGGCTTAAGGTCCGTGATGGCGTTGACGCCGAAGTCAGCAAGCAGCTGCAGGAGCTCCGGCATCTTACCGGCGTCAACGAGCGTTGTTCCAGCATTCGCGAGCATCTCCACGGTGTACTGCGGCGCAGAGGTCGGTACCGTTGATGCCACGGGGTTAACCGAGGGCGTGACAGTCTGAGCAGGCGCAGGGTCGGCCGGAAGCGGCGTTACCTGCACTGTCGGTGCCTTGGGTGCCTCGATTACCGTTTCCGGGCGTTTGCTGCCTCCGCCAATAGCGGTCGCGAGCTTCTCAAGCACTGCGACGAGTTCCGTTGTCGGGGCAATAGTTACTTTCATTTCTAACATTTTCAAAATCCTCCTTAAGGTTATATGTTGTGCAGTCGCATCTCTCTCCGGGGTCAAGATTGGCACCGCAAAGAGGGCAAGTGTGATAGTAAGGCATATTGACAAACCTCCTCGGGTTGTGCTATTTTAGTAGTGTGTTATTTCGCACAGCCGTCTTCGCTGCCCACTCAGCGTTGGCGGCTTTTATAATATGCGCAGTAATCGTCTGTCGGCGGCGATTCGCGAAAAATCCCGGTCTCGTGGGTGTACATACATGCCGTCCCAGTCGCCGCGCGGAGTCGCCATGCGTCTGCGCCAGTCACAGCTGTTGCAGACCGCCATTTTGCGCCACGGGTCATTTCTCTGGCGCTTCGGCGCAGGCTTGGATTCCGATGTTTGTTTTTTGTCTGTCAGCCCCGCGAGATAGTCCATAGACACATCAAAGTGTTTGGCTATACGCACCAAAATAGGTAGCGTGGGGCTGCACAAACCATGTGCATACGCGGATACGGTGTTTTTTGCTGCGCCAATCGCTTTTGCAAGATCTTTTTGCGTGGTTTTTGTGTCGCGTATCAGTTCACGCAGGCGCGCGGCAAAGACTGCCGTTTCAAATTCCCCTGTCGTTGACTTTTTCATGTTCAGGCACCTCCTTTATGCACGGTTTCAGCAATTTAATAACCTCATCTGACAGACTGCAAAATTCGTCTTTGTCCACGCCGGCAACGATGATTGTTCCGACAAAATCGCATCCGCAAAATCTACAGTTGTGTGGCAGTCCTAACAGTTTGCCTTCTTCGTTGCAGATAATGACGACGTCCGTCGATATCGTGACGGTTTCGATATAACCGCCAACCGTTCTCTGTAGGTTCTCCAGCGTGTTTGATATCCACACCACTCTTGCAGGTTTTCCCGGGTCTTTTACTATGACCTTAATCTTTTTCTGCATGGCGTTTTGCCTCCTTTCTGTCAAGTATTTTTGATTTCAGCCTGTCCTCGAACGCGATAAACCTATCTTCTCTGCAAAAGCCGTAAAGCAGTAGTAATATACCGATGATTTCTATCGTTGTCCGTATTGCAAAATTCAAGGCCATAGTTCAGCCCTCCTTCTTTCTATATATCGGTCGCATATGCTATTATCACGGTCAAAGCCGTTAACCACCCCAGCACTGCCTGTAAACGTGCATATTTTAAGTTCTTAGGATTATCATCCAATTCCGGTATAATAAGCCCAATTAAATTTGTAAGCATACAATAGCTTGAACAAATTATCGGTATAAGAAGTAGCTTATTCATTCCCCTGCCTCCCCAAAGAACCTATGCCCACCGATGGTGCAAACATAGGTCTGCGACTCATGCCATTCGCTGCTCACAAGCGCCGGTGCATAAAAATAAAGAATGTCTGCGTCTGTCACCGTCTCGCCGGCATCAAAGACCGCGGCGACGGCTTCCCTCGTCTCTGCGTTCGGTTCTACCCGGCGGTCGGTGTAACCATACTCCTCAACTATCTCCGCAGGGCGTTTGCCGGTCTTTTCACACGCATTTAAAATGCACTGTGAGACCGCCATTTTGCCATCAAACGGCTCGATTCCCGATTCAGCCATAACAACCTCGCATATAAGCTCTCGCTCGTCTGCGGTCAACCGGTAGCGTGCTGTGGGTATCTGCGCCGATACCGTCGGTTCAGGCGCGGTAATCGGTTCTGTCTCCGGAACCGCTGCCGCCGCGAAAAGCAGGACGAGCGCCAGCACTGCGGCAATTGTTAAAAATCCTTTTGTCATTTTGATGTCTCCTTTCTGTTTTTGCCCTTAGCTCACCATAAGACCAATGTCTCCGCGCTTGAACTGCTCAAGCCGGTCAAGCCTAATGTGGTACGAGTACGACCCGCTCGGATTTTTGATTGCGATACAGAAGGTGCATTTCCCCTCCCTCGCGAGCAGACGAATCTGATGCGGCGGTATGTAGATAACCTCTCTCAGGTACATTGACGCCTCGTCCACTGACATAAGTGCCATTTTTTTACGCATGGTGTTTTCCTCCTTTCATTTAAATAAAGTTGAATCTTTTCCGAGTATGGCCGATTGGTCGAGCGCCTTTAATAGCGCGTCCATTCGATACACGGTGGGTTCTACCCGTCCCAGCTCGTAAAAAGAAATCGTCGATGCCGGCACGCCGCTTTTTATTTCCAACTGCTTTAGCGACAAACCGGATTCTTTACGGCATTGGCGCAAAAATTGAGCGATATTCATTGAGCTCCTTTCCACAACATATTGATTTGGTTTATTTGACTTTTTACAATATATCGTTTATAATTAATAATAAAAAATTACAGAGGTGTGTCATGCAAGTTTCTAAAACAACGAATGTTACTCTCCCGGCATCTGCTTCCTGGAGAATCGAAAAATTTTCATTGCTTGAGCTTTTTAAGACTATTGAAAATGAGTACACCGCACTGATTCCGGCATCGGAGAATTATCGAACTACCGTAGTTGTCTGTCGTGACATAAGCGATGAGACAAGGTACACTTTAGAGGAATTTAAGAAATACTTTTCAGACAGTGCGCCTTTTAAGTCTATAACTCTCCTGTGTACCAACGCACTCGAAGAGTCCGCGTACCTTTATCTTGATACCAAAAGCATTCTGTATAAGACTCCATATCAGTGCTACATTTCAATTTCTTCCTCAAGTCTCACAGAAGCAGAAGCAGAAGATTTTTTAAAGAAGATGACAGCACTTGCTATTCCGTTTTTATCGGAACCAAACGCAGCGCAGAACATCGAAGATTCCCGCATCCAACAGGCACCTGCTTCAAAGACTCAAGAGGAATCACGTAGTGGTGATGATAGCGACACAAACCACGACAGCCCAAACAGCAAGCATCACAAGAAACGAACGGCTTTCTGGAATTCGGCTGATAAAGTCGATCGGATTATTGGAATTATAGTCGGTGTTCTTGCGATTCTCTCTTTTTTCGGCATTCACAGTTGCACGCAACACAATGATAATTTGAAAAACCAAACATACAGTGTTAATAGCGAAGCAGATTTTACCTAACACCATATAGTCACCCCCTCTTTCGACTTCTGGGCGAGTAGTTGCAGCTGCTCGTTCAGAAGTTCCTCTGCGGTCTCAAACTTTTTCATTTCTTCATCTCCTTTCGTGCGGATTGGCAAAAGTCGCTTTTAAAGCGACTTAATGACCAAAAAAAATAGAAGCCGGATTTTTGATATTGAGAATGTTTATCATAGCTTCTATCTCGTTGCTGTTGAGAATACCCTTGTTAAGCTTGCGATTAAGCGTAGTTTCGTGTATTCCCATCATCTTTGCAACGTCAGCCTGAGTCATTCCTCGAGCCCGTATCAAACCCTTAATTTCGTTTTTAGCTATCATGTTTCCACCTCCTTTGTCGCCTTTTACGCTACTATGTTATCATCCCATAAAACACTTGTCAAGCGTTTTTGAAAATTTTTTTCGCTTTTTAGTTGACTTTTTCCGCAAATCTGATACAATAGGCCGTGGAGGTGCGAGATATGTCTTTAGGTAATAATATAAAACACGCGCGAAAGGCTGCAGGCTTAACACAAGAGGACATAGCAAAGGAAATCGGTGTTTCCAAACAGACGGTTCAAAAATACGAGAGTGGAGTAATAACAACTATATCCTCTGACAAAATCGAGATAATCGCAAAGCTACTTAAAACAACACCCGCAAAGCTTATGGGGTGGGAGGGCAACTCGTCGCTTAAACTTATTTCCCCGAACATTACGGATGATGTCGTAACTTTCCCGGTTCTCGGTTGCATTGCTGCCGGATATGAAGAAATCGCGGTCGAAGATTGGAACGGTGCGGTTGTAGAAGTTCCGACGGCTTATCTGAAAGGAAGAGACAAAAAAGATTTCTTTGTTTTGGAAGTCCGCGGCAGCTCAATGTATCCGCTCTATCAGGAAAAAGATATAGTGCTTATATTGAAGCAGAATTACATAGACCACAACGGCGATGTCGGAGCAGTCATTTATGACGGAGAATGTGCCACGCTCAAGCGCATTGATGTTTCCGATGATATGGTAAGACTCAGCCCTATCAATCCGGAATATCAGCCAAAAGAGCTGCGAGGCGCGGATTTGGAAATGTATCATATTCTCGGCGTTCCTCGCATGCTCATTCGAGAAATAAATTAAAAATCCCGCCCTCGCGGCGGGATAATAGAAAGGATGTATAAAAATGAAGTGCAAGAAATGCAAAACCGAACTCGGCAAGAACGACAAAGTTTGCCCGAACTGCGGGGCAAAACGACCTAAAGGTTGGATAATTGCTATCGTGGTAGTCGCGCTTCTCTGTATTGTCATTGCTGCAATGGCGATAAGCGGAGAGGGCGGCACAGACACACCGACAACGACGGAACCCGAGACCGAGTATATCACAATGGATGAGTATAATCAGATAAAAAACGGCATGACATACGAGCAGGTCGTTAAGATTATCGGCTGTGAGGGTAAGCTCGCAACTTCCTCCGAGATTGGCGGAAGCACCTCTCAGACCTACGGCTGGTCAAGCAGAGATTTAGGCGGCGGCACTACATATGGCGCGACAATTATATTCGTTGACGGCAAGGTCACTGGCAAGTATCAGACGGGGCTTGATATTGCTGACGATGTTTCGAGCGCGATAAAAGATTTAAGCTAAATAAAAAAAGAACCCCCGGTGCGGGAACACCGAGGGTTCGAGAATCAACACACACCATGCGTATAGAGTGGATTGATATAATTATTATATCATCCGCTCCGGCAAAACACAAGTAAAGGAGCGGATTTTTTAATGGCAAAGCGTGAAAACGGTGAAGGCAGCGTATATAAACGCAAGGATATCAAGCGGCGTCCCTGGGTCGTCGCGTTGCCGGCAAGTTATAGCCTGGACGAGCAGGGCAAGATGATTAAAAAGCAGGAAATCCTCGGGCACTACGCATCGAGCAAAGAGGCAAAAGCTGCTCTGGCTCACTACCTCGAACACCCGGTAGTTGAAATCAATATGACCGTCGATGATTTGCACACATTGTGGCTCTCCCGTGCCGAATATAAGAACCTGGCTAAGCAATCAAAGGACTGCTACAACGCCGCATGGAAGAAGATCCCCGAAGATGTAAAGGCTATCAAAATGCGCGAGCTGAGAACGGAAGACATGCAGAAATGTATCGATGCATACAGCGCACAAAGCGGCACTTCGCTCTCGTATATAAAAATCACATTTTCGCGTCTTTATGCGCTTGCGTTGGAGAGAGACATTTGTTACAAAGACTATTCTAAATTCGTTAAGCTCCCAAAGAAAAAGAAAAACGAAATACATCCATTTTCTGCTGAAGAAGTGAAAAAGATAAAGGCTGCCGCACAAGCTAATGTCCCATACGCCGATATCATTCTCATCCTGATTTACACGGGATTTCGTATTTCTGAACTACTCGCCCTTACTCCGGATGATTACATAGCGGATCAAGCCTTGCTCATAGGTGGTCTAAAAACCGAAGCCGGAGAGAATCGCCATGTTCCTGTTCTGCCGGTGATTAAGCCGTATATAGAAGCACTCGTAGCAAAGCAAGGTAAAAAAATAGTATGCCGTGATGACGGCGAGGGATACAGCTCGAGCTACATGCGCAAAAAGTATTACGACTGCCTTGAAGAGATAGGAGTTAAGCGTCTATCCCCCCATTGCTGCCGAAAAACATGTGCAACAATGATGGTAGAAAGCGGGGTATCACCCGAAGCTACACAAATGATTCTTGGGCACGAAGAATACAGCACGACCTTAAAATACTATGCACTTGTATCAGACAAAACTCTCCATGAGGAAATGGCGAAGATATCTTAAAATCCGTAGTAATCCCGTAGTAACGCCCGATTTCCGTTTAGCATTTATTGTCCGTTGCACACATCCAAACCACTATATGTTGTGTTTTTCTCCGCAATTTGCTATGTGTATGCACTACATATTTGACTTTTAATCAAGGTGTCCGGAGTTCGAATCTCCGATGGATCACCAAATACAGAGAAGCCGCCTTATGGCGGCTTTTTGTTTTTAGATTTTTTAAAATTTTGTGTTGACAAAGGTATTTTTTGTGTTATGATATAAGTGTGCTACGACAGATAGCACACCTATTCTGATTTTGGTGCACTGCGGCGCGCCGGAATCAAAAAGAAAGGAGAATCGCTGTGGTCTTAATCGACAAGCAGAGCCGCGTGCCGGCATACGAGCAGATAAGAAACCAACTGCTGACGCTTATACTTATCGGCTC
>ULQW01023664.1_pt1 | contig 12697 bp, 10 predicted proteins | sample 1954921 | NCBI WGS metagenome assembly ULQW01 (sample SAMEA4835666, study PRJEB28245) | human gut metagenome | biome: gut microbiome; material: fecal sample | place: Denmark | collected 2008
TGCGCGGCGGAGCGAGTAGTGTTTCCATTTCCGGTAACGGCTCCGTCCTCCTTTTTACCGCAGGATGAGAACACGGCGCAAACAAGAAGCACGGCGAGCAAAACAGCTGCAACAGCCTTTTTCATATCTATCACCACAATCTTTCTTTTGTCTCATTTCGGACAAAATTATTATTTCCGTATTTTTTCTTTTTATTATTTTGTCAGGATTCCTCCGTCGGAATACAAAAGCAGAAGTATATCGTCCTCATAGCCCGTTTTTGTATCAATATAGACGAGCACCTCATTACCGTCCTTATCGGTGCAATGAAATTCCCAGCAATCCTTTTCGCCCTTGCTCTTTGTCGGAATTACGGCTCTTTTTGAATCGAGCACCGTTAAAAGTCCGCTGACGGATTTTTGAGCCTCCGCCCGTGACAAAATATCGGAGCTTAAATTGCGCTCGGTATGATTCATAATATAGCCCTTTGCGTCAAATGACGCAATATCACCCGTTTCGAGATTTACGCCTACCTTTATGAGATCGGGATAATAAATAACACCGTCCTTTTTGTAGGCATAATTTACGGTGCAGACCCCGTCCGACGTGCTGTAATAGCTCTCCTTCATATCGGCATAGCCGTGAGACGATAAAAATTCGGAAGCCTTTTTCAGCGCATCGGCTGTTTTCAGCTTCGCTTCGCCTGCAAAGGACGAATCGAGCATATATATAACATATCCGCCGTTTTTGGTTACGGCAACCGCCTTATTATTATGAGAAAAACAATACGCAGGCACATTTCCCGACTCTTCGCTTAAAAACGATATTTCCTTTTTGTCGCAGCCGAGAAAGGCAGCTGCCGCATCGAGGGCGTTTTCCTTTGATATTTCTTTTGCTCCGCTCGTCATTTTCGGCTGAGCCGACATAATATGGTCGGAAAACGGGCCGTCATAAATAAGCGTGGGATAATCGCTCAGCGACTGCTGTGCGTCCTCCATATCGCCTGCAAGATTCTCCGTCTTTTCACCCGTTAAGGCAAGCTCGCCGCTTTTTTGTGAAAAGCTGAAGCTTCCGTCAAACATATCGGCGCGTATATTTGAAACCTCTCCCGACAGCGCATCGCAAAACGTGATAAGGGAGCGGAGATTTTCACGTTCCTCGTCGGAGATGCTTTCGCCTGAGGCAACCTTGCGGTTTAAGGTCTCGGTGAAATCGCCGACCTGCGATAAAAATTTATATGTGTTTTCGAGATTTGTATTTTCAAGCGGAAGCACGGAAAGCGAGCTTTTTGCCGCAAGAGTCTCTCTTGACAGCTCCGACGCCATACCGCTCAGCATCGGCGGAGTGCTTGAATACACCCCTTTTTTGAGGCTTGTACCTATTTCACGCAGTCTTCCGTCAAGCTCTGTAAGAGCTCGCTGCTGCGACAAAGTAATCTGTCTTTTGTATTTTGACGCGCGCACATTGCCGCATATCGACGCTGTGACAAGCACCGCCGCAAGTGCTGCGACAAAGGATACAACGCGCACATAGGAGCGTCTTTTCATCTTCTTTTCCATAATTTTCACCTCTGCGATATTTTTCGCAAAAAAAACATAAATATACTTGAAAAAAGCCGCTTATTTATTTGCCAAACCGCACCTTATAGTGTATAATAATATACTGATTAAGTTTGAATTAAAGGAGCGGTCAAAATGGAATGTTATCTTGACAACAGCGCAACCACAAAGCCCTGTAAGGCCGCTGTGGACGCAGAAATTTCCGCACTGACCGAGCTTTACGGAAATCCGTCTTCGCTTCATCAAAAAGGCGTTGACGCATATATGCTTCTCGAAAAAAGCCGCGGTACGATTGCCGCAAGCTTAAAAGCGAGCCCCGACGAAATATATTTCACCCCCTGCGGCACCGTGTCAAACAACACCGCGATATTCGGTGCAGTCGGCGCAAAAAAGCGACTCGGCAAGAAAATAGTCACTACGGCTTTAGAGCATCCGAGCGTTGAAAAATGTATGGAACGCCTCGAGGAAAGCGGCTTTGAGGTAGTGAGAGTACAGCCGCAAAGCGACGGCAATATAAGCTTAAAGGACTTCGAAAACGCCATAGACGAAAATACGATTTTGGTATCTGTAATGGCCGTCAACAACGAAGTCGGCTCTGTGATGCCCGCAGAAAATCTCAAAAAAATCATAAAGAGCAAAAATTCTCCCGCTCTTCTGCACGTTGACGATGTGCAGGGCTATATGAAAATTCCGCTCTGTCCCAAAAGCTGCGGAATAGACCTTATGAGCGTCAGCGCACACAAGGTTCACGGTCCCAAGGGCGTGGGAGCGCTTTATATAAATAAAAACGTGCGCATAAACCCGTATATTCTCGGCGGCGGTCAGGAGAACAATATGTGCTCGGGAACTCAGGGTATGCCGGCGATAGCAGGCTTTGCCGCCGCTGTTGAAAACGGCGGAAGCGTCGAAAAAAATCTTAAGTATGTATCAAAGCTCAATCTCCGTCTGAGAGAGCGGATAAAAGAAATTCCCGGAGTACATATAAATTCCCCCGAAAACGCCCTGCCGTACATTATCAATATTTCCATAGACGAAATACCGTCTCAGGTATCGGTAAACTTCTTTTCGATGAACGGCGTATACATTTCGGCAGGCTCGGCTTGCTCAAAGGGGCACAGGAGCAATGTGCTGCAAAGCATGGGGCTTCCGCCCGACAGAATAGATTCCGCCATACGGATAAGCCTTTCAAACGACACCTCGATTGATGAAATTGACCGCTGTGCCGATGTCATAAAAATCGCTGTCGAAAAACTCAGAAAACACAAAGGATAAAGAAACAGCAATATGAAAGAAATAATACTTATAAAAAACGGAGAGCTTGCGCTTAAGGGCCTTAACCGCTCGTCATTTGAGTCAACGCTCGCAAAAAATATCAAAAGGCGTCTTCAGTCGCTCGGAAAATTCAAGGTAATCCGCTCACAGTCAACAATAACCGTAGAGCCTTTTGACGAAAGCTTTGATATGGAAGAGGCAGAGGATCAAATTTCACGCATATTCGGCATTGCAGGCTATGAGCGCGCCGCCGCAGTCGAAAAGGATATGGATGTAATCCTCAAAACGACTCCCGTGTATTTAAGCGAGGTTCTTAAAAACGCTTCAACCTTTAAGGTGGAGGCAAAACGCGCAGACAAGACCTTCCCCTTAAAATCACCGGAAATATGCTGTGATGTCGGCGAGGCGGTTTTAAACGCTTTTCCGCACATCAGAGTCGATGTTAAAAATCCCGATTTAACCATAGTAATAGAAATCCGCGAAAACGCGGCTTACATTCACGGCGACCAGAAAAAGGGCGCAGGCGGTATGCCCGTCGGAACGGGCGGCAAAGCGGCACTTCTTATCTCGGGAGGAATCGACAGCCCCGTTGCAGGCTGGATGATGGCAAAACGCGGAGTTGTTTTAAACGCCGTACATTTCGCCTCTCCCCCGTTCACATCGCCCATGTCCGAAATGAAGGTTCACGACCTTCTCGCTAAAGTAGCAAAGTACAGCGGCACAATCAAGCTTATAACCGTGCCGTTCACCGAGATACAGGAAAACATACGCGATAAATGTCCCGAGGAGCTTTTCACCCTCATTATGAGACGTTATATGATGCGCATATCAAATATCCTTGCCGAAAAAGAGGGCTGCGAGGCTATTGTCACGGGAGAGAGCGTAGGTCAGGTGGCAAGCCAAACTCTTACGGCGATGATGTCTACCGACAGCGTTTCGCGCTTACCGGTGCTTCGCCCGCTTGTAGGTATGGATAAGAACGAAATAGTCGTTATTTCAAGAAAGATAGACACATTTGATATTTCGATAAGACCGTTTGAGGATTGCTGTACGGTATTTACACCGAAGCATCCGCGTCTTCACCCGAAGCCCGAAGAAATCGAAAAAGCCGAATTATCGCTTGACAGCGACGCGCTTATAAGCCGTGCGGTCGAGGGCGTAAAGCAGGAGCTTATCACATTTTAAAGGAAAAAATTATGAGTATTGAAAAGCAGACGGTAGAACTTCTCAAAAGTAAAAAACTTAAGCTTGCCACGGCAGAGAGCTGTACCGGCGGACTCGTTTCAAAACGCATTACCGACGTATCCGGCTCCTCCGAGGTATTCGAGGGCGGCGTTGTCTGTTATTCAAACCGTTTCAAAGAAAATGTGCTCGGCGTTTCCCCAGAAACCCTAAAAAAATACGGCGCCGTAAGCCGCGAAACCGCGCGTGAAATGGTAAAGGGCGTTTTGTCTCTTACAAAGGCCGATATAGCAGTTGCCGTTACGGGTATAGCGGGACCGTCTTCGGACGATACAAATAAGCCCGTGGGCCTTGTTTATATAGCCGTTTCCGACGGTAAAAGCACAATAGTTAAAAAGCTTCTAAACAATTTTACCGGCGACGTCAGGGAGCAAAACCGCAACATCAGCGCGGATACCGCTCTCGAAATGATTATGGAGGCAATACGATGAACGACGATAATGTCATCACCGAAAACACCGTTCCGCAGAAAAAAGGCGGCAAAAAGAAACAAAAAAAGAAGCCGATGGGCAAGGGCAGCAAATTTATACTCTTTATATCAATAATTGTTTTGATAGTCTCCGGAACCTTCTGTGTGAAATACGGTGTTGATATAATAAAGAGCAAAAAAGAGGCGGCGGAAATAGCAAGCCTTGCAAATCCGCAGTTTGACGTGCCCGAGTACGATTACGGAGACACGGTTTTTCCGGACGGCATTCAGGAAAAATACAAAAAGGCGTATTCCGTAAATCCCGATCTTGTCGGCTGGATAAAAATTCCCGGTACAACTGTAAATCATCCCGTTGTGCACGGCTCCGACAACAATTACTATTTAAGGCGCAGCTTCTACGGCAGCTACGAGCGCCGCGGAACTCCGTTTGTCGATTACCGCAACACGATAACCGACGGCGAATTTGACACAAACACCATTATTTACGGTCACAATTACCTCGATTCCACCATGTTCTCGGACGTTGAAAAATACAAGGACATCGAATTTTGGAAAGAAAATCCCGTAATTGAGTTTAACACTATCTATCACGATTACAAATGGAAAGTCATAGCGGTCTTTTTGACAAACGCGGATGAAAAGGACGACAACGGCTATGTTTTCAATTACATATACCCGTTTATGAGCGGCGAAAACTACGCGGAGTACTTTGACGAGATTGCTTCACGCTCGCTCTATTCGACGGGAATAGACGTAAATACCGACGACAAAATACTCACCCTCTCGACCTGCACGCGCGATATGGATATTTCAACGCGCCGCGGCGAGACAAACGCCCGTTGCGTACTGGTTGCAAGGCTCATACGAGACGGTGAAAGCGAAGAGGTTGACACCTCGCTTGCGACGGTAAACGAAAATCCGCGCTATCCGCAGATATGGTATGACAAATATAAAAAAGCAAATCCATATAAAAACGCCGAAAGATGGTATCCGAAAGGAGTGAGAGCTTAAATGAGCAAAAGCAAGGACAAGAAAAACAACGACAACGAGCTTTTATCATTTGAAGAGCTTAAAAATAAGGTAAACCACGAAACCGCAAAGGACGAAAAACCCGACAGCGAGATAAACGATTTACTCTCTGCCCTCGGTGACGAGTCGAATGATAAGTCACAGCCTGAGCCGAATAACGCTCAGCCGGCCGAAACAGAGCAGTCTCGCACCGAAAAAGCGGAGCCGCAAAACTTAAATGCGAAGTCAAAAGACGAAAGCGAAAAGAAAAACGAGGTTATCGATAAAAACACCGACAGAATCTACAATGATATTTTGTCTGCCATAAACGACAACTCTCAAAATGAAACCGAGCAGACGTCGAGAAGAAACAAATATTCCGGCGACGATAACCACTTCATCGATATTACAAATCAATATCAGAAGCCTCGCGAGGAGGAAAAAGCTCCCGCAGAAAACATCGCAATAGTTCGCCCCTCCAAGGATAAAAAGCCGGAAGAAAAGCCGGAAGAAAAGCCCGAGGAAGAGCAGAAGGAAGAAAAACCGGAAGAAGATGAGAAACCCGTCAAGACCTTCGGTGAGATGTTCAAGAGCGGTCTTGCGGCGTTCTTCCCGAATAAGCATGACAAGGTTTCCGAGATAATCAGAAAGGTAATAATGGACATCTCTGTTTTCACGCTTATCGGCTGCGCTGTTTGGTTCGGCGTGCTGATGGGTCAGAAAAACAGCGCCAACAAGCAAAACGCTAACATTAAAGGCCAGGTTATCGACGCCGATTCAAACCTTACCGACGAAGATGCGTGGGCGGAATTTTTTGCCAAATATCCAAACGTCACTCTGCCTCAGGGTATGATGCCGAAATACGCTTATCTCTATGCCATAAACAACGACCTTGTCGGTTGGATTCGCGTTCCGAATACGGCAATCGACGTCCAGGTTGTGCAGGCCGAGGATAACGACGAGTACCTCAAGCAGGATTTCTACGGCAATTACAGCCGTTACGGCTGCCCGTTCCTCGATTTCCGCTGTGACCCGAAATATCTCAGCCAGAACACTGTAATTTACGGTCATCACATGAGCGACGGCCTTGTATTTGCCGAGCTTGACAAATACAAGAAGCCCGACGGCTTTAAGGAGTCGCCGATTATAGAATACGACACTCTGTTTAAGACCTATAAATTTAAAATCTATGCCGCCTTTATAGCAGGCAGCGCGCCCGAGCAGGATAACGGCTACCTCTTTTACTACAACACGCCCAAATTCCCGACAAAGGAAAACTTTGACGCATTTATAGCGGCAATAGACGAGAGAAAGCTTTATTCGACAGGCGTCAGCGTAGACTATACGGATAAGCTTATTACACTATCCACCTGCAGCTACGAATTTTCAAACGCAAGACTTGTGGTTGTCGGCAGACTTCTGCGCGACGGCGAAAGCGAAAATGTAGACACTTCGCTCGTCACGGTCAACGAAAATCCGCGCTATCCGCAGGTATGGTATGATAAAAAAGGTCAAAAGAACCCCTTTGCTTCGGCGGAAAAATGGCAGCCCGCCGAATAATCGGTTTTTAATACACATTTATAAACAAGGATGGACAAGGATATGAATTTGAAATTGTTTTCACTTATTTCGAGTGACGACATTCCGGCTACTAAGCTTCAAATCAAAATTTCCGGCAGTCTTAACGCCTTTACCGACGATGACGTGTCCTTCAAGAGATTTTCTTCTCTCAAGGAGATGTTCCCGTCGCTCGGCAAAGCTCTCGCGGACTCCGAGCTTATAGTTATTGCCGTTGACCCGAAGATATATGTCAGAACAAAGACGCTGCTTACAAAGGCACTCTCTCTTGACATTGAGGAAAATCCGACGGTCAAAAAAGCACTCGGACGCGCCGCGGAAATTCCCGAGTCGCAAAAGCTGCTTCAATCGCAGATGCCGAAGGGTGCCGTCCCGTTTTTAACCCGCGACGGAGTAAATTCCGGCTTTGTCATTTCTAAGGGACATCAACAGATAATGTATCTGCCTCTTGACGACGCACGCCTTGACACGGTGCTTCGCAACGGCGTTATTCCGTATCTCACGAGCGGCGAGACCATAGCTGTCCGCGAGGAGGCTTACGCCCCGAAAAACGCAACGGTAAAGCCGTCTGTTCCGCCGAAAATGCAAGAGGCGCCGGCTCCCGAAAAAGCCGCGCAGACGCCTCCCGCGCTTCCCGAGAGTGTAGGGGAAGTCACTTCCAAAACCGTAAATATTCTTCGCGAGAGCGGTAGCCGTGTTGCGGTGAACGGCAATCAAAATTCCGAATATGTAAAATCCTTCGGCTCTGTTTCACCCGACTTTTTCGAGTTCTTCACATTTACACCGCACGTCGAGGACAAGGGCGACTTCAATGTCACCGATTACACCGCGCAGATGGCAAAATCGGCAAAGGAGCTTGCCTCTGCGGATTTCGGCGCGTGCATTTCGGATATTTGCAATACGGACGGCTGTTCTTACATATGCATTGCCGTCGCAGGCGAGAGCTCCGCAATAGTCAGAAAGCTCTACCGCGAGCCCGATGAAAAGGATGAAAGCTTCATAAGAGACGCCGCAGAGGAGCTTATAGAGCTTATCGGCGAAAAGGCCTCCGGGGAAAGCTCCGTCGGCATAGAAATTTCCGGCGAAGCCGCAGCAGAGCCCGAAGCCGAAAAAACTCCCGGCAAAGGGAAAAAAGTCCTTGTTTCGATACTTGTAATAATTCTCGCTCTTGCCGTTGCGGCAGGCACATTTTTCCTTGTGAAATATCAAAGAGACAAAAAAGCCGCCGAGGCACTCGCAAACACCGCGCCCGAAACGACTTCCGAGGAAACGACCGTTCCCCCGGAAATATCAAAGGATACAGTTCCGCTCTCTGTTTTTATGCGCAATGAAGCGGTTAACGGAATTGACAAGGACGACCTTGCGAGAGCGGCCGAGGATGCCGCAAGCGCCGCTTCTCAGGGTGACAACGCGGCAAACGAAAACGCTCTCCCCGAATACATCGTGCTCAACGGCGTAAAAACGGAGGCAAAAAAAGCACTCGCAAAAATTGTGGCCGCGGATGTGGACGACAGCTACAATTCCGAAGCCATTAAGGCAGATGCAGTTGCCGTTTATACATATTTGAAATACCGCAACACAAACTTTAACGTGAGCGGTCTTAATGCCGCAGAAACGGTGAGCGACAACATACTGAATGCCGTTTCGGAAGTATTCGGCGAATATGTCGTATATAACGGTCAACCGGCATTCACTCCTACATTTAAGCTGTCGGCAGGTAAAACCACCTCGGCAGACGTTGTTTTCGGTAATTCCTTCCCCTACCTTAAAACGGTAGACAGCGCATCCGATAAAAACGCAGACGGCTACAAAACGGAGATTACTCTGACATCCGGTGAATTAAAGGAGCTTGCAAATAAATTTGACAGCTCGATAAATCTCTCCGGCTCCGCCAAGGATTGGGTAAAGGTTACAAAGCACGACGGCGCCATAAGCACGGGAGTAGGATATGTCGAAACCGTAAACGTAGGCGGTAAGGAAATAAGCGGATATAAATTCGCCTGTGAGCTTCTCGAAAACAAGATTCCGTCATACTGCTTTGCCGTATCCTACACCTCTTCCGGCGACACCTTTAAGATAACCTCATACGGCAGCGGTTTCGGTGTCGGTATGAGCCTTGCCGGTGCAAACAAAATGGCTGCCGACGGCTCGACCTACGCGCAGATACTCGCAAAATACTATCCCGGAACAAATCTTTCATAACACTTTTTAAGCCGTCATATTTTGTATATATTATCAAGGGGGACATTTTAAATGGCAATATTAGTAACCGGCGGTGCCGGATTTATAGGCACCCATACCTGCATAGAGCTTATTAACGCAGGATATGAACCGATAGTGGTTGATAACTACTACAACGCAAGCCCCAAGGCACTCGAGCGCGTTGAGGAAATAGTCGGAAAAAAGGTTAAGTTTTATGAGTGCGACGTTCGCGACAAAAAGAAGCTTGACTCCGTATTTAAGGAAAATAAAATAGATGCCGTCATACATTTTGCAGGCCTCAAGGCGGTAGGCGAATCCTGCCACAAGCCGCTTGAGTACTACGATAACAACATCGGCGGAACTCTTGCGCTCTGCGAGGTTATGAGAGACAACGGCTGCAAAAAGATCGTATTTTCCTCCTCCGCTACCGTCTACGGTATGAACAATGTTTCGCCGCTCACGGAGGATATGAAAACCGGCGGTACAACCAATCCCTACGGTACCACAAAGTATATGATAGAGATAATCCTCGAGGATCTCTATAAAGCAGACAACAGCTGGGATGTTACGCTGCTTCGCTACTTTAACCCGATAGGTGCTCACAAGAGCGGCCTCATAGGTGAAAACCCCAACGGAATCCCGAACAATCTTATGCCGTATATAACCCAGGTTGCAATAGGCAAGCTTGACTGCCTCTCGATTTACGGCAACGACTACCCCACCCGCGACGGAACGGGTGTTCGTGATTACATCCACGTGGTTGACCTGGCTCTCGGTCACGTAAAAGCCGTAGAGCAGCTGAAATCCTCAACCGGCGGCGTAAGGATTTATAATCTCGGCACAGGCAAGGGTTACAGCGTTTTAGATATAGTTAAAGCATTTGAAAAAGCCACAGGCGTTAAAATCAATTATAAAATCGCTCCTCGCCGTGACGGTGATATAGCTACCTGCTACTCCGACCCGTCAAAGGCTAAAAAAGAGCTCGGTTGGGAGGCAAAACGCGACCTCGAGGAAATGTGCGAGGATTCATGGCGTTGGCAAAAAAACAATCCGAACGGTTTTGACGACTGATATTTCTCCCCCGAAAAAGGAGGTAACACCATGAAAAACAAAAAGAGTCTTACAGTAGGAATCATTGTTGCTGTTATAGTCATTGCACTTATCGGCAGCATTGCCGGCAGCTACAACAATCTCGTAAAGCTGCGTGAAAACGTGACGAGCGCGCAGTCCGTGGTTGAAACACAGCTTCAGCGCCGCGCGGACCTTATACCGAACCTTGTAAACACCGTAAAGGGCTACGCTTCTCATGAGGAGGACGTTTTTACGGCAGTTGCGGACGCTCGCACGGCACTTTCGGGTGCCAAGACGGTTGACGAGCTGAACAGTGCTCAGAGTCAGCTTGACAGTGCCGTATCACGACTTTTGGCGATAGCCGAAAGCTATCCCGATCTCAAGGCAAATGAGAATTTTATAAATCTTCAGGATGAGCTTGCAGGCACCGAAAACCGTATTTCCGTTGCGCGACAGGACTATAACGATGCCGCAAAGGAATACAATACAAAAATTCAATCGTTCCCCGCATCGATAATTGCGGGACTCTTCCATTTTGAAAAGGCGGATTATTTCACCGCCACAGCCGAAGCTGCAACTGTTCCCTCTTTGGATTTCGGTAAATAAGCCATGAAAAAGACGATAGGTGCAGGCGCACTGCTTGTTTCACTATTGATTGTTTTGCTGACGGCTCTGCCGGCAGCCGCAATAAGCGAGCATCCGTTGCCGGCAAGCAGTTTTTTCGCCCCAAGCTTTACCGATGACAACAAAATGACCACACTATCTCAAGACGATTACCCATCTCCCACAAGTGACTTTTTCGTCAACGATTTTGCCTCGTGTCTCACCGATGAGGACAAAAGCACCATACAAGCTCTCGGCGAGGAGCTGTACAAAAAGACAAAGGCGCAGGTGGTGGTTGTCACGGTTCAAAGCCTCGGCGGCAGAGATATTGAAAGCTATTCGATAGGACTTGCGCGTGAATGGGGCATAGGCGATAAGGACGATGATTCCGGCGTATTGCTGCTGTTGTCCACGGGCGACAGACAGGTGCGAATTGAAGTCGGAAAGGGTCTTGAGGGCTCTCTCACCGACGGTAAATCGGGACGAATTCTCGATTCCTATGCAGTTCCGTACCTCAAAAACAGCGACTATTCCACGGGTCTTCGCGAGTGTTACAAAAAGCTCGTCGAGGAGGTTTATTCCGAATACGGAGTAGAGGGCTATACGAGCATTGACGACATGGACATCGGCGATTACTCCTCATCAGGTTTCGGGGACGAAAAAATCGACCTCGCCGTTATAATTATAATAACGGTTCTGGTACTGATTACCTTGATTTTACCCGGCCGCATAATTCGCAAAGCAATTTATCACGGCGACGGCGGCTTTTACGGAGGCGGCTTTTACGGAGGCGGCTTTTACGGAGGCGGCTTCGGCGGACATTCATCCGGAGGGTTCTCGGGAGGCTCGTCCTCGGGAGGATTTTCGGGCGGAGGCGGCGGCTTCTCCGGCGGAGGAAGCTCACGCGGATTCTAATATTTCACACATAAAGCTGTCGGAGCAGGGCCTAATCCTTTTCGGCAGCTTTTATTTTCCCCTGCTGTTTCTTTTCTGCATTGCCGCAAGGTTTATAAGCAATCAAATTAAAAGAAAGGTCGTGGCGAAATGAGAATGTATGACATCATAGATAACAAGAAGCACGGGAAAGAGCTGTCCTTTGACGAAATCAAGTTCTTTGTCGACGGATTTACGGACGGCTCGGTACCGGACTATCAAGCTTCGGCGCTGCTTATGGCCATATGCCTTAAAGGTATGAGTGACAGCGAAATATCAAATCTCACATTATGCATGGCGCAGTCGGGCGATATGAACGATATGAGCAAAATAGACGGTGTGTCCTGCGATAAGCACTCAACCGGCGGCGTCGGTGATAAAACCTCTCTTATAGTCGCTCCCATTGCCGCAAGCTGCGGTCTGAAGGTTGCCAAAATGAGCGGCAGAGGTCTCGGCCACACGGGCGGTACGGTTGATAAGCTGGAGTCTATTCCCGGCTACAACACAGCAATGGCAAGCGACAGCTTTTTTAAACAGGTAAACAAAATCGGAATTTCTCTGATAGGTCAGACCGGAAATCTCGCACCTGCCGACAAAAAGCTTTACGCACTTCGCGATGTAACAGCCACCGTGGATGACAGGGCTCTTATCTCTGCGAGCATTATGAGCAAAAAGCTTGCGGCAGGCGACAAAAATATAGTCCTCGATGTGAAATGCGGAAGCGGCGCATTTATGAAAAATGAAAAGGACGCCGAGGCTCTCGCAAAAACAATGGTCGGCATAGGCAAAAGCTGCGGCAGAAATATCATAGCCGTTATAA